>Ga0209489_100179_pt1 | contig 99629 bp, 34 predicted proteins | sample SiratrowhiteBW_FD_187527 | JGI IMG/M metagenome (GOLD analysis project Ga0209489, IMG submission 187527) | Root nodule microbial communities of legume samples collected from California, USA - Siratro white BW (SPAdes) (version 2) | ecosystem: Host-associated > Plants > Roots > Nodule | place... | reverse complement strand
AACAAAAGAGTGTCATTTCAATGTAAAAAAAAAAAAAAAAAAAAAAAAGTACAATTCATTTTAGACTCGACATGAAAATTAAATAAACCTCGATACTTCACTATTCACGCTTGACACATTTTTTCATTTCATCCCTACTATGTATAAAAACTATAACAAACCATTTTAACTTGAGCAAATTGCAGAGACCAATCCACAAAGACTTTTTCATGTAAGGACCAAAATGTAGAGTATTTATGCGGGTCTAAAACAAAGGTGTACCAGCGAAAATTTTTAATTTAACACAGTATTTTGTAGAAGTGAATAGCTAGATCAATAAAAATACAGTATTTGGCCTTATAATGAAAACCAATATCTCCAGGATACATTATATAGATGGACCGTGATTACCTTGTGAAGTTCCTCTTAATTTCCCAACAGCTATGAATTCCAATATCCTTTCCTTCACATCAGTCAATCCATAATGGTCTTCATCAAGAATCTTTTGCGCCCGAGTAACATCAAAGTTCTCATCACTGAATTGAGAAATTAACTCATTAAAGTTCACGAAATTTGAAATAGTTTGTAGACATAAAAATAACAGTTTTCGGATAATAAAAACCCTAGGTCATCCAAAAGCCTCTGAACACTATGCTTAATTGCTTATGCATTTATTTGTCACCTAAGGGCCTTCTCAAACCCCTGTTTGGCAGCTGTCTTAAATTTAAGCTGTCAAACATCTGTCACATGAATGGTGATGGGCGGTGGTGTCCATGTGAGGTAAGCAAAGAAATCTCAAATAAATTTAAATTACTATAGCAATAACAATAGAATGAAATTCCACGAATGGAAACCTGTATTCACCCCAGGGCAGTGCAGTCAACCAGTCCAAGTAGTTGCGGGTAACACTGAATTCACTAGAACTAGCCTCCAACAATTGTAGCTTTGCAAGTTCTTCATCTATAACTTGTAAAATATGAGGCGGGCATTTTTCTCTCTTTGGCTCAATCCTTTCCCTGAATTTACCTGAAATAAAAAACCAAATAAATGTTATAATAAAAACAAATAACACTAAAGCATACCCCAATAAACATAGTCCATGGACGAACAACTACAAGGTAGGCAACTCATTCAATCTGAGGACAAGAAACATCAACAAGCTTACAAAAGATAAGTACAGTATAAAGAATATTCCTATACCCACTATAGTGCTGCACAAAAAAATTGAAGGACACAACAGGGAAACATAAAGAGGACATGAGTTTAAAAATAAAATAAGGTTAGGTGAACCTTCCTTAGTAATTTAGTAATCAGACTTCAATAACAAAGTGCAAGTCCCACAAGCTAAATGATCTAGCCCACATGTATGCACACAGCAGCAATCCTTTGATCATGACACAGGTTATAAAAGAAGCCAATCGTGTACTAAAACTAGACATTATAGATCAGAACCAACCAGTAAGAGCTGTTTTATCATCAGTCTCCAGTCCCAATTCCTGCAAATAAGAAAATTAAAAAAAAAATTAAATCAAGACCAATATGAATAGTAGAGCATTCAGCAAAACATATCATTGCCTCAGTGCATTTGGATAAACAACTTAATTCAACACTTTAGAAACCTCTTACTAAATAAGAGCTTATCCAGATGATTGATTGTGAAACTTAGTGGAATATAATAGAAAAAGATTATAAGTCACAAGATTAAATAAACACCTCCTATACGTATAATTTCTCTCATGATAGGATGAAGTAAAATGCAACCAGTAGGATTAGATGCCTATGTTGACACCTAAACTTCCAAATTCACAGAAAAACTATAAAAAGCTTAATGAGAAGACATATCCATAAGAAAACGTCCACTGATGAGACATCATACAAGTTCCAAAGAATGAAGTCAATGCCATTAACTAAGGTCAACCAGCATTTTTCTCAAGTATACAGCGACATCATTGCTTTGCTTGCTGTTAAAAAGTAGAAACAAATTGGCTACAAGACAGACTGCAAAATTCAGAGATTAGTGGCAACACCCAGTCATCTAGTGCTTGGTTGTTATGAATAAATTCATGAGCTACACTGATACACATGGAACTAGAATTTAGACGTAATCAGCAGCAGAAAAGAGATCATGCATAATATGCAGGTTAGCTAAATAGTTGAAGCCATGTATAGAAAGAAATAATTCAAAGAGTGCCTGACAAGCAGGTTAACATAAACAATTGAATAATTGTTGCGTACCTTCTTTATGGCCTTAAGCTGCTCATTTAACAAGTAACGACGCTGCTCACCACTTATCTTTTCTTCAATTGCTTTTGCAATTGATTCCTGAAAGGAATCAATAAGCTTTAATATATTATGAAAAGTTCAGTGCAAGACATACAAGAAAGCTGGAGACATTATTACCTGAATCTTGCTGATTTCCATCTCTTTCTTTACCAACTCCAGTGTAAGTTTTAATCGTTTATACACCTGTTCAGCAACACAATAAATTCATCACAAAATTATAAATTTCATATGTTCACCCTCTTTATACGTTAATTTGATACTAATAGAGAACATTGAATTTCGAAAGAGATTTTACCCAAGAAATTAAAACTTATTATGGCACAAAAAATGGAAACTATAGTCTCACTACATCAAATCAGAGTTTCTCAATGTCAGTGTCACCAAAGGTAAGGTGCTCACATCTAGCTCTTCAAGAACTTGTTGGCATTGTAATTTATTTGCCCCAGATATTGCAGCACCAAAATCTGCAAGCCTTGGATAAGTAAAGTCACCTATATGCTGAACAATTTAAGAAAAAAGAAGTCAATATAATAGTGATAATATAAAAGTAAAGAATTGAACTGTAATCCAATATTTTATATGTAACAACCATAATACAAGTACTTCGGTAGCAATTGTTTTGAGAAACACATTTATGTGTAAGTGGGAAGAACAATGACACAATTCGTAAGTATTTTTAAAAATTAATAATATAATCAATAGCTTGTGTATTAAATAAAAACAGTAGTTCCTCCTATTTTATTACATAGAAAAATTGTTTCAGAAACATTAGTAAAATCATACTATTTATCAGAAACAAGGTTTTTTGACCCTAATAATTGTCATACAGTAATGAAAAGACAAACTCTTAATGAGCAAGTAACAGAAAAATAAAATAACTGAGAAAAATGAAATTATCACTAAATTAAATAATTGAAAGTTTCACTCCAAGTCCAACCAACCAATACAAAAACAAGCAGCTCAAACATTATATAAATAATACTTGCATTGACAATATTTATGTCTTTAATTGAGCATGCCAAATTTAAGAAAAATACTTAACCAAACAAACCCTAGTTGTTCCCTGAGAAACAGGGCTAAGTGCTAATATTATTATAAAACCTCGGCCACAATGCAAGTATGACTAACATGCGCATACCACGAGTATGCAGTTTATTCTACCCTTGCTCAAATCACCTTTCGATTCACAATACCATATGATACTTGGTGTGTTTGATTCACACATTGCAAAGTACATTCAATTGAATCCATGAATCAAGTGTCGTTGGACTCATCATCTCTTTTGAGATTTTTAATGGTAAATCAAACACAGCCTCTCAAAGAACCACTGCTTTAAAGAAAAAATTTTAATTCATTAAATAAAGGCACGCAGAATGATTGAATTTGATGTTCAGAGTAAAATGTGTTCTTGCATTGACATGTATAATATTCAATAGCATTTTTATTGTATCTTGCATAAATTTAGAATATCTTAGTAGTTTCCTATTTCCTCGGTTTCCATATTTCCTTAAATTTCACAATTTGTTTAATTAGTTAGTATTATAATCTAGTATTAGTACAAGTAAAAGTTAGTGCTTTTTGTTTTGTATGACTATTGTAATATATCACATCACATGAAAATAATACCAGTTTATGTGGTGATATACTGAGAGTTGAGTAGAAAGAAGAAACGCCAAGAATCTATAAATCCCACGAGGAATCATTCTATAAGAGAATTGCAAGAAACTTATTAGAAGTAAAGAAAAATACTTCATTAAACTAAGATTCATTGTTATCACTTATCAAGATTGCTAAAGGTTCAACATCAATATATCTAAAGCAGGACTTTTAGGAGTTTAAAATAATAATAAATAACCCCCCTCTTTACCTAATATTAACTGTTCTTGATAATCCTCTTATATTTCTTCTTTCTCACTCTACCGGTTCATTGGTGGTAAGATCATCACAAAGATTGACATTAACTATTTTTTCATATTTGACAATATAAGAAAGAAGCAACTTAACCTAAGGAAGAATAGTAGGGTCATTGACACGCAATGTAGAGCCAATTCATTGGAGAGTTTCCAAACAAACATGGTGTGCGTGTCAACTTCCAAATTTCTAGAAAACTGATGCAAAAAAACCTAGCCACCTAGGCCCTTAAACAAAACACAACTCTAATCATATCCTCCAATTCCATGTTCCAATAAGCACATGAAGAGAAGGGTCCAAACCTTAGTGTAAGTCTGAACATGATCTCTCCAAAGGGAACTTGTTTTAAGAACATCTCTTAGGGTTGATATAACCTCAAAAGATGTGGCCTTAATAATATCATCATCTTTATCATAAGCTTTATCCTGCACCACCAGGTAAAACCTGATAAGAGAATAGATAATTTGGTAGAAATGCATCAATTTAACAAAAAAAAAAAATGAGGAAAACTGTAGACAAAGACATACCTTGAGATGATCAACTTTTACAGTTAGTGGATACTCACTAACCTGCGGAACAGACAAGGTTTCAGTTCAAAATAAACATCAAAATAATTTAGCCATATATTACATATACAAAAAGTATTATCAGAAATCAGAACCACAGTGAATAATAAAACTCAAGTATGTGATACTGGCACAATAATAAAATTAAACACTAATCCTTATTAATTTTAACATGTTCAACTAACCATCTCTGTTATCCGTAGACGCCGGTGACCAATCAGGATCACCTGATCACCATGGATACTTGAAATCTGGTATTGAAAAGGGAAACGTAAAATAGATTGAGGTACTTATTAATGTTATACAAGCAATCTACTGAAGGCATAAAAAAACTAAATAAACTAGCTACTGACAAAATGGCATACCTGAGCAAGAGTCCCAACTTCATGAAGACGGTTAAACAACTCCTTTCCTTTTAAATCATATACATTTTTCTCTGTATCAGAGCTAGATACTACACTAGGATCAGCCTCGGGCTCATCCTTAAGGAGGAAAGCACCAGCATAAGGGGCCTGTCGTTCTCGACTTTCTTGTAAAGCTGCCAATAATTTGGGATCCTAGAAGCATAGTAAAATACTAATTACAAACGAGATAACCACACTTTCAATTTTCAAGTTACATTCTATCAAGTCCTCACCAAACAAACACTGATCATTGATTACAATTTGCTTATGATTCAGCCATAAGCACGTAATGAGAAAAGAAACATATTTTACTCATGATTCCGAACAACTCACCATACCTTAACAAAGACTGGCATGTAAAATCCTGGGAAAAGAGGTCTGTGGATCAATGGTAATGCCAAAACCTGTTCCAAAGATAAAGAGAAAAAACGAACATCCAGAATCTTATGAGTTATCAAGAAAACTGACAGAGACTTCATTCACAAGCTCCCAATGTTTTGTTTTAACAAACATATAACAAATAAATAACACAGATAAGTGTTGATATAGTCCTTGTTTTATTTCCGGAATAGGGTGTGGCAGTAGTGTAATGCACCCCAAACATGACTGGAATAGCCTAGACATGAAGTAGCATGACAAGAACAGTAAAATTTTCAAGCAGTCAACACACAAACATTGAATTTAAATCCTCCTCAAAACTCCCCTAAGATTAACAAAAATAACACCCTCCAATCCAAGAAGAGCAAAAATTTCCAACAAGCTCGTGTCAAAGAAATGAGGAACAGAAAACCCCAATGATGTTAACATATTAGCTGAAGGGAAAAGACTCCATTTGGCTCAATAAATAAAATCCCTACAATAAAAGCACTTGAAACAATTATTGAGTTCAGACTTGTGACAATGGTTAACTAGCAGCTTGTGATAAACTTCACAAATTACAAAAACGTGCTAAAGGCCTATTTAGATGGTTTTTTTACGAGAAATTGAAACAATTGAGCAAATTGAGCTACTAATGATAGCAGTAACAACAATCAGAAACTAACGGTGAGATAATCCTCGGGTCTGGGATATGTGGGAACGATGGCGGAGGCCTTTGACTGAGACTCCTCGACCTCTTTGACACCGGCGTCAACTACTTGATCGGAGCCCTCGCCGGAACCGGAACAGAAAAAATACCTGCCTCCGACATCAGTGTTTCGACGGCTTAATCCGCCGAGAGAACTGAGCACTCTGAGCAACGGCGAAGCGGAATCGTGTGCGGGACGGAGCACCGTGGGGTGCAGCCGGTGGATGCGCGAGGATGCAATGAGCTTCAACATTGGCTTCGTCAATGGGATGAATTAAGAAATGGAGCTTTGAAAATTGAAGGTTGGTTCATAACCTAGCGAGGTTGGATAAGATTTATGTGACAAAATGGGGTTTTACACTGCGCAAGACGAAACCGCCATTTATGGTGCTGAAAACGAAGAGGGCTGAGTTCTGTTCTTACATCCAGAATTGTTAAAGCCCTTCATAAACCCTCGTCTAACCAAATTACGAAAATGACCTTTTCTCGAAGCAGAAGAACAATTGACAAAGATGCTGCTGGGTTAAGAATGCTTCACAACAACTACACTTGTTAAAGTGAATTTCGTTCACCAATATTTAAACATTAGTAAAATAAATTCTTCTTCTTGAATTGTTAAAATGAAATGTAATTCTGTAATATTTATAATTAGTATCATATTAATTTATTTGAGTAATACTTGAGTGAATTGCTTATGTGTTACTTTTAGATTTTCTTTTCTCAATAAACCTAAACTCAATCAACCTAATGCAGAAGTAGTTTCTGAAACAAACTCATTCACAGTGTTCCATACCTTAGAATCCGATTTCTCATTGCTTGAAATTTTTTGTTTGTGATTTTCCCTCCAAGAAATTGGCTCCGTGAAACTATTTCTTTGCAGGTTTTTTTAATTATGATTTTTTAAAAGTATTTAAAATAATTTTGAAGTTTGGATTTGAAAAAATAATAAAGTAAAATAACTGATAAAGTGAGTGAAATTGTAATATAATAATAAAATAATAATTTTAAGAAAATATTAATCTCTCCTTTTCTTTCTATTGTTCAGTGCAACAATTGGATTTCTAAAAAAATCACTGGGTTTCTTTTGTTATCATTGCTTTTTTCCTTATTATTACTAGTTATGAAAATTTTTACATTACATTCAGTAAGCATTATTATCGGCAGCATTATTATGTACAAAATTTATAGAAGTGGATACTTTTTAAAAATAATTGCTAAGTTTTTTTTTTATGTAGAGGTTTTGTTATTGTCATTCTTTATTATTATATGATTTTTGGATTGAGTAATGTTCCTTGTATAACTTTTTAATAATAGTTATAATACATTATGTTAAGTTTGATTCATGATGATATTTTCAATCTGGTAATTTTTATTGAATTTACTCAATTATATTGGTATTTCTATAAATATAAATATAATATATTTAAATAAGTTGAATATGAATTTATATTATTTTAAATTATTTTTTAAAATGTTTTATTTGAAAAAAATAATTTAAATTTAATGAATTTGATTTTTATAAAATATTTCAATTACTAAGTTATCTCTTTAGCTTTCACTCTTTCTTTAACTTTCTTTCTCTTACACCTTCCATCCTCAATATCTCTTTCTTCTTCTCATTTTTATTTTCCACACTTCATCGTTTCAAAATCTAATTAAGCTTTGCATTAGTTAAGGAACATAGGACTATTTCTGACCAATTAGAATCTCAATCAAAGTATGTTCATATTTACTTTAAGGATCTTCTGTTATCTATTTTTCTTAAGTTTTTGTCATAAATATTGGAGAAGAGTGTTTCTCTCTATTGTATATTATACTGAAATTTAGTGTCATTTGGATAACTTGTTTTACATCTCCTAGAGTTGGATTGTTATCATTGTTTTATTGGGGAATTGACTTGGGAATCGTCATCTAAGGTAATTGACTTGGGAATCTTCAGTATGATTGAATTGATGTATTATGTGTGATGACTGGATTATAGACTTACATGTAATCATTACGGTTGAAATGAAACCAGTGTACTGGGATTGAAAGGAAATCAAGATACCATGGTTACATATGCATCTATATGCTTCAGTATGATTGAATTGATGTGTCATGTGTGATGATTGAGTTATAGGCTCATATGTAATCATTTTTGTTGAAATGAAACCAGTGTATTGGGGTTGAAAGAAAATCAAGGTACAATGATTACATAGGCACCTATAAGCTTCATAATGATTGAGATGATATAATTATTGTTATGACTGGATTATTAGTTCATATGCAATTATTTTGATTTAAATGAAACCAAAGTACTGGGGATTGAAAGGAAATCAAGGTACGATAATTGCAAATGAATCATTGTGAAGTCAATAGACTTGGAACAAAGTATACAAAATTGTGATTGAATGATAGACTTATTTTCATTTGACTTAGAGTTGATATTTAAACTCTTAAATCTAATCACTTCAATTTTATTTTTTTTACTTTTACAAGTTAAAAAACATTATTTCACTAACTTACCCTTGCTTGTTTTGTTGTGACGTGGACTACGATGTCTGTACTATATACACGAGTAGGTACAGATGCAGGTTTTGGAGCACCTTAAGGAGTATATGCCCTTAATTTAGTATTCCTTTTGGCTTGTATACACTTGTGTATATGTTTAATGTATTTAAAGACTTTATGACCTTAAGATGGTCTTTCTTTCATCATGTAGATAGTTGTACGTAAGTTTGATGTATCTAGATACGTTATGTTGTACTTTGAACTTTAAATGCATATTAATACTTAGTAATAGATAAAAGTTAGTTGTTTTGAGAAATAATTTTCTAATGCTTTCACTTAAGTGAGGGAATCTCACTCAAGCGAATTATGTAGAAAAATTCACTCTACATGTCTTGCCTGAGCAAGCTCTTTGTAAAATAAGCAGGTGCTCTCGAATCAATTTTCACTCAAGTGAGGTCCATTCTCGCTCGAGCTAAAAATTCTCTCTCAAGTTAAAAAAAAAAATCTTTTGTTTTCCTTACTTTCTTCTTCTCTTTATTATTTTCTTTGTTCTTTATTAGTTGTTTTGCATTCTGAGTCGAGGCAAGCCTACATTTACTAGAGTCGAGGTAGATCCACATTTATCTGAGTTGAGGGCGACCCATGTTCAGTCAAATTGGGTTATGCCCGTATCAGTCCTGATCAATACCAAGTCGAGCCTAGCCCGATCAAAACCATATCAAGTTAGGTTGAGCCTAGCTTTCCTAAGCTCAAGTTGAGTCAAGTCTGCTTGAGTACAGATCAAGTTGAGCCTGCTTGGGCTCAGCCGAGTTGGCCTAAGCCAATACCAAGCTAAGTCATCAAAGTCTAAGCTAAGCAAAGACAATGAGTAATTTAGTATAAACTAAATTATAATGTGATTGGTTAAAAGATGTATTTGTTTATTTTTACAATTGAAATGTTTGAATGGTCATGAAAGGAGTGTACTAACATGATTATTAATTATCATTTCTTTTATATATAATTATATATTAATGATCTCAATATTGCATGTGAATATTTTGGATTTTGTACATTATGATTAGAACATTTTTATATTTATGAATTACTATAACGTAATATTGGTTATATGATTATGACATGTTTTGCATTCTTTAAAAAAAACTGAAAATATAATAGAGAAGTGATGCTTCTGAAAGATTTCAACCTCAAGCTTAGATATAGGATAGAAGAAAAGCTAGAGTAATATGATTATGTATATATTGATATGAATAAATATTATAAAGTTATAGAAATGTGAAATATATTTCCATATATATGTAATGATTTTTATATGAGATTTCTATATGATAAAAAGTTGTTGAGTATGTCATGTTATAAATATTTATGCATAAATTATATGGTTGTGTTTTTGGGATAGCCAGTGAGATTGTTTGCCTCATTAGTTCAAAATAAGATATAAGTCAAATTAGACATTCCAATGTGAAAGTGCGGTAGTGTCTCCTTAAAATTAAGGTGAGAGTTGAAAGGAAACATATCCTTATCCCTTTCTTAATATGTCAATTTTCGAGGATAAAATATTTTGTTGTTAGAGAGAACATAATACCTTAGAAAATAGCTTTAGAATATAAACATATTAAATAAGATGATACCTAAATACATTTTTTTTTAAAAAGATGAAAGTTTATATAAATAGAAAAATCAATATTCAAGTTTCGTTTTTATAAAATGCACCATCTCTCTCATTTCTCTTCACTTTTTCTTTATCTTCTCTCTAAAAATTCATCTTCCTTCCTTATCAAAATGACAATCGTAGATCACCCTTAGATTCTTGGCGTCGAGTAGAGTAAGAGTGTCAAATCACATTCTTGAATAGAGTAAGTTTATTTTCTGCTCATTTTCCTCATAGTAAGTTTTAGGTTAATTTGTTCTAGGTAGGGATATTTTACCTATATCCTCTAAGGTATCAGAATGGGTCTGTGTTGGTCCATTGTTAATCCGATCATTGATAAAAAGAACTCTTGGTACAACTTAGGTTGCCCATTATTATATGTTTTTGGAACTCCTTTGATAATCTCTACTTTATTCAAGTAAGGAAAGCTAGTTTTAATGTTTTTAATATATATTTTGATTACTTGTTTTATTGAGTATGAATTTGATGAATATGAATTAAAAATGTTTATGTATGATATGATGTAGTATAATTGTTTATGAATGATATAAAATGGTGATTGATACATAGTATCTCCAGAAAAAGAAATACCTTTGTTAAGATTGTTAGAATGTGCATTGTTTGAAGATTTGTCGAGAAGGAGGTATCATAACTCTATTGGTACCTTAGAATCACATAGATGAAGGGTACCAAGTGGTGAAAGTTGAAGGAGGTCCATTTAACTGAAACTACAATTTGAAAGAGCTAGTCAAGATAAATATATGGATTTACCCTATCAGATGAGGTTATGTTCTTTTGGGACTGTGTGGATTCATAGTTGGGAGGGCCATCTATCAGGTGCTAGTCTCTGAGTCTAACTCAATGCATGAGTCTTCTGGAAGTAAAGATTCAAATGTCTTTGTATGTGAGTCAGTATATGTATGGTATGAGTTATTGTAGATATATGATAATGACAATGTTAATGTATGAGATGAATTATGAAAATATGATGTTTATAGTTTGGTTGAGATAGGAATTTAATTTATGAATATACATTTCTTTAAACTCAAGCTTGCCCTTATTTTTAAATTTGCGATGATCGTAGCACGAGTAGAGGATTTGGCAGGTGGTGTGACTCCTCAGTGAGCCGATGGAGAAATTTAGTGTTATTTTGTGATTGTATAAAAATATTTTTATTTAATCTCATATAGAGAAGTATATTTTGAAATATTCTTATAAATGTATGGAGATTTGTATTTATGATTATTATAGAATTTCTATACAATAGAGTTCCTATTATGTGAAAAATATGGGATGTTATAAGTTGAGTCAGGACAAGCCCGTATTCAGTGGAGTCAGGGTTGGTCCATGTTCATCAGAGTTAGGGTCAACCCACATTTAGCTGTGTTTGGCTAAGCTAAAGTCAATCCTATTCCGATAAAGACAAGGTCAAGCCTAACCCAATCAATATCAGGTTAATTCAAGTTTATTTAAGTCTTCCTAAGCCTAAGTTTAGATGAGTTAGCCTAGGCTTGGTCGAGCTGAGCGACCAAAGCCCATGTTGAGTCAAGTCAGGGCAAGTCCACATTTAGTTGAGTCAGGGCAGGTCAATGTCCATCATAATCCGATCAACCCATGTTTAACCAAGTTAGGCTAGGCCCAGGTCGACTATGATCTGATCTTAAGTTGGGTCGATTAAAGTTTGTTTGGGTCTAAGTTAAGTTGAATCGACTCAGGCCAAGTCGAGTCGGGTTGGCTCGGGTGAGCCAAGTCAGCCTGGGCTATGGTCAAGCTGAGTCAACCAGGGCTTAGTTTAAGCCAAGTCAGGGCAAGCCCACTTGTAGTCAAGTTGGAATGGGTCCACATTCATCTAAGTCAGTGCCTATCCACATTCAGTAGAGTTGGGTTATGCCCAAGTGGCCCGAGCCCAAGTCTATCCGAGATGGCTCAGGCCCAAATCGAACCAAATTGACCCAAGTCCAAGTCAAGACAAGTCAATGTGAGATAACGATCAATCAGTTGAGTTATGCCCATGTATAGTCAAGTTCGATCGAGTCCAGGTTATGTTGAACCCATGTGGGACCGAAACAATATGGGTTAAGTTTGACTAGGTCGAGTTATGTCTGCGTTAGATTGAGACATCGGGTCAAAACCATATCAAATTAAGTTGAGTCAATTTCATCTTCGGTCGAATAAAATTTGCATGGATCCAAGTTGAGCTGAATCAGCATAAACTCGAATCGATCAACCTATGAAGACAAAAATATGAATTTGAAAATGTGAAAAAATTCTTATTTTTTTATGCAAATAAAAATTTTTTAATTTTAAATAATTCAACTAGTCTATTAAAATTGTAAAATTTCATTTTCTTAAAAACTTCCTTACCCAAACAACATATTTTTTTCATAAAGCATTAGAAAATAATTATATCAATCATAAGGTGAATTTATTATGAAATTTGTTATGGATTAAAATATCTCCAACATCACACAATCTAAAATATAAAGGAAATAAGTTATTTTTATTTCAATAATATTTTGTCAAAATTATACTGCAAAAAGCTTGGCTGTGTATTTTGACAAAATCTTAATAAAAACTGATTTTTCTTGAGTTATGTTATGAGAGTGCAGAACGGAAGGGATATTTTCGTCAAAAGTCAAATTTCTGCCAATTTTTTTTCGAGAAGTTATAGTAACTTCTGGGGTTCTAAGAGTAAACACGCTTCTAGCATTTATTTTGGGCGCATAGGTTTGGCCCACAACTCGGTGGTTCCTTCTAGATGGTTCGTTTTTGTTTTGTCCGTATCGTGGTCAACGGTCAATGTCATCGCCGAGTGGAGGCCGCGGAGAAGGCACGGTTGTTTACGCATCAAAATTCTTCCCTCTTTGAAGCATTCCATTTCAAAGTGGCTGCTATAGACGATACATTCTCTATAATCTCGAGTCTTAGTTAGGGTTTTCTGTCACTGCCATGGATTTCGAGAGTAGGAGGCTTCATCTCCTCATCTCTGTGATTGCCATCGTTGCACTCAGTTTCACAGGTATTTTACTTCATTCATCTCCCTCTATTCAATTTTTTCTATAAATTAATATCTAGGGGTGCACGAGAACACTCTCCCATAACAGATCACAAATTTCTGCTATTCGATACGGTTAGGTATTTTTGGTGAAGAACAACTACGGCTGGTTTTTGTATTCCGAGAAGTAAAGGATTGATTAAGAGAATATTTTCATATTTCTATCAGTAGCATGAATTCTAATCAATTCCTTGGAACTCTTGTATTGATATAATACCATAGCAGAACAAAAACAAATAAACTAACTCGTGTTTTTTTTTTCCAGAAAAGATGTCACTTCTTTAATTTCATCCTTGAAATATTACCTAATAATTACCTTCTCTCGTAAAGGATTCCTAAACTACAAGAAAAAAAGAAAATTATATAAGTAATCTCAAGTATTATAAATCATGCCAATTAATCCCTCAAAACTGAAAAACCCTTCGAATTGATTTCTAAACATTTGTAAAATATGACAACTTGGAAAGTAAATTGATTGATATTCAATACTTGAAGGATTTAACTTATATGTAAGTTGCTCCTTTCAGCTGAAAAATGCAGGGAACTTGTTGGAGAGGATGGGTCATCCCAAAGTGGAAAGTTTACGATTTTAAATTGCTTTGATATGGGTTCTGGGACTGTAGCATGTGCTGTGAAGGAAGGCGTGAAGCTCTATTTTTACAATATGAGATCTTCTCATGTTGAAAGAGCAAGGGTTCGTGCAATTGAGTCTGCCCTTGTTGATGCTGTTGGTCAGGGGATGTCCCCAACAGATTCAGCAAAACATGCACAGAAAGAAGGTAAGAAGGCAGCCAAACTGGCTTCCCGTCAAGCCAAGCGGATTATAGGTCCCATCATGTCTTCTGGATGGGATTTCTTTGAAGCTATTTACTATGGTGGTACTTTAACTGAAGGTTTTCTTAGGGGCAGTGGTACTTTGTTTGGTGCTTATGGTGGAGGGTTCCTCGGGGAGCAAAGGCTTGGTAGACTTGGCTATCTAGTTGGAAGTCACTTGGGCAGTTGGGTTGGTGGTAGAATAGGATTAATGGTTTATGATGTGGTTAATGGACTGCATTTGTTGTTGCAATTTGTTCAGACAGGAGAAACTGTAGTTCGCGAAAAATCTGAACAACCTGAAAGTTCCTTTTTTGGCGAAACTCCTGTTTTTGACAGCTCTGAAGGCTCCAGATTTTATGATTCACCTCCCAGTGAAGAATCATATGCGTATGAATCACCTTCCAGTGAAGAATCCTATGCCTATGAATCAACTGAACGTCAGAGCTATGAAACATATGAAGATTCTGAACTGTGATGAAAATGTGAAATTCATATGCTGATATTTGCTCAAATTTCAGGTCAGCTCTGAAGGCGGTTTCCAGTGCTGGCAAATCATCTCCTAACGCAGAATTCAATGCCTAGGAATCACTGAACCTCACAGCTATGAAACATATGAAGATTCTGAACTGAGATGAAATTGAAGTTCATATATTGGTACTTGCTCAAATTTTAAGTTGATTCTTAGTGTTTTTCTTGAATGTCTTTGCTTCAATATAGTAGGAATTGGTAGCCTCTGGAGACTCTACTAGTGCTCCACCTCATGTAATTGGCGAATGTTGGAGGTCCCAGCTTTTATTCTGAATATATCTGTTGCCCTCAACTTTCAAGAGACTCCAAATAGCTCTTCTCGGATTCATTGAAAACAGAAGGAAGTCACATAAAACAGAAATTAGTTCAAACTAAAATGGATACATATTCTTTTTCTTTTTTCTCTCTGTAAGCTTGAAGATTGTAATTTTGCAAACTGTCCAAATCAAATCTTTCATCTTTACTAGCCTAGAACAATCCTATTAAAATATTTGATAAAAACGAAAACAATCTTACTTAAGGTGATATATGCTAGCACTCTTTTACATCTATGGATGAGTTGCAAATAACAATTACTTAAGTGAATCAAAGATAGATCCCGAACACAAACATGACAACAGCCCATAAAAATGAACTTTAACACATATAACACTTATTAGTAAATTAGAAGATTACGCATTATCTTTATACAGAAGTGAATCTATAAGTAATATTTTAAGAAAGAAATTAAGGGGGAGAAGGATCCATCCTTGCTGTTCTGAAATTATTTGCATCATATTGCCACATTCGATATGGAATTCTGAAAGGTTATGTAATATAGATCTGAAACCAAAGACAAGGCGACGAAATCATCTTTTAGTATCCAGTTAGCTTTAGAATTTAATTTCGGTTATGATGGAGTAATTTTAAAAGAATTACGAAAGAAAAATAAACTAATTTATTTATAATTTAAGTTTAGTTTATACATATCAGATTTCGGTTAAATTATGAAACTGATTTTATTTTATTTTATTTTATCTTCTGTAACTTTTCCCACAAAATACTAATTTGTTTTTGTCTACACTACCCTATAATGAATGTGTACTTAGTCGGAAGGAGTTTTGGTGACAGATATCTGTTATTTAATTTGTGAACACAATCTTAAAATTCTTGTAATCTAACAATATTCTTTAGAATAAAGTCTGAAGTGCTATATGACATATCATTATCACATCAAGATGGGTGGGAGAAGCTAATAAGTATCTGGATATAGAAAATATAAAAATATTTGAATAAATTACACTTATATACTATCAATGCTCTATATTTAATTTAGTGAAGATGCATTAATTGTTCAATTTTTTGAAATGATAAATAATAGTAAGAATGAAAAAAAAAAAATATTAACGTAGTAATGATTTTGAAATGAAATCAGTAATATTCCGTAATTCATATCTTTGATTGTTCTCGAGGAAAATTTATTTATGCAAATGAATTATATTATCGATAAATTATGTATAGTGTATAATGTTACAATTACCTTTTGTGCTCTTTCCATTTTAAAACAATTATGTATTTACCTTTTTATGACATTAATTTAAATATATTGACAGTGTAGTTTTTGAATACTATCATTTAATCATAGATGGTTATATATGCTAAATCTGTTGATTTTTAAAATATTTATATTATAAGTTATATCATGATTTCAAATTAGTTCGCTGTGTAAATTCTCTTACACCGATCTTATAAAATAATTAATTTTCGTTTTTATAACAGTTATGAACAAAATGTTAATTATTATTTCTTAAAATACAATCTTTTCTTATTTTCTACAAATATTTGTTAACTACTCCAGTGGAATATTTTCACATGCCACTCATGCTTCTATCAATATAAATCATGAGCGCAACATTTCAATCTTAAAAATATTAATCCTATTTGCTTTGTGCCAATGTCATTATTAATATTATTTTCAAAAAATATTATACTGATTGTTTATTTGAGACAAACTTGAAATAAAATATATAATATTTCATTGAAAAATATTTTTTACAAGAAGAAAAATTGCAAATCAATATAAAAATTGTTTTCAATATTAAAAGCATTTTAAAATAGAGGGGTATGTTACTTAAATAGGAAGGAAAATTAAGAAAAAAGGAATATGTACAATTGCAATTAGTTTATCATCCTATCTATCAGAATAAACACGACGAGTTGCTAATGAATTAGATTCTTTAAATATATGGTTCTTATTTCGATTATGGACTTTATATAGATAAATATAATTAGGGTTTTTTATTTGTCTCTGTTGTCTATCTTATATTGAAAATTAGTCTTCTTTGAAAATTATTACTAATATACTTTCTTAAACATTAAACAAAACCAATAAAATCAAATATTAATGATTTGTTATTTGATTCTTCTCACTAATACAAACTTTATTTTAGAAAAATTAGTACGAAAATCATTCGTATAAGCTAGCAGTATGATATATATTTGTGTAATGTGTCAATGATCTGTATAATTTTGTTTTTGACTTATTGATGTAAAATGTTATACCAAAGAAATTATTGATTAAATACAATACAAAGTGATGTACATTTACAACTACTTTATAATTCTAATTTTTCAATTAAAAAAATTATTGTAGTACTTTCTATCTACATATATACCCATTACTATGGACTTTTACTAATAAAAAATTGTCTCCAAGTGATGTTCATTTTTCAAAATATAATGTTTATAGTGATAATACAGGTCTAGTATTCATTACTACACAAAGTTCTACCAATAATTAGTAATAAAGGCAAGTTTGCTAACTAATTATTGAACTATTTTTTAGCTGAGTGTAACATTACAATGGCTAGTTTATTTTATTTTATTTTCCTAACGCTTTTAAAAAATAATTTTAAGATTATGTCATAAAGTGACTCTCGTCTTAAATAGTCTATTTAAACTAAAAGTTAATTTTCATTTTATTACAACTACAAAAAATTATTTTATTTGGAAGGATAATTAGCGCCTTTTTAAGCAATTAAAAATAAATACTAATATGTAGTTTTTTAAAATTAAACAAAAAATTAACAGTAATATCTGACTTTTTCCATCAACAAAATTGCCTGATTATCGTGTTCCTTAAAGCGGACAACAAATTAATAACATCGAAGAAATTAAGCCATTTTAATTTAAGAAAATTGAAGTGATGCAACACTGAACATATATAATAAATGAATTTCTAAACATTATGATTTACCAACTAACAAAAAAATACCTGATATGTATTTAAAGTATCACTCAATTATAATAAATGTGAGATTAAGGATTAGTGTGAACTTAGATATTATTAAAAAAAATTAATGCACAGTCTCAAAATAATTTTTTACTTAAAGATATATTTGAAGTTTGAAATTGTGATGTTTTTGGCATAATAATATTTAATAGGAAAGATATGTTCAAGTCCAAGTTTGAGGCTTTATAAGTCCAATAAAGAAAATGATTAACGCATTGCATTTGTATCTTCATCAGCAACATCAATAACCAATAACTACACAAAGTTGAACAAAATATGCAAGACACAAACGTATACCATATTGTCATAAAATAATGATTCAGTAACGTTGATCGTTATCATTGTTGCCTGTATACATATCAGCTACAGTTTTTACACTCTTGCACATATACCTACTTTGCAACATTCAAAATGCAGCTTAAGAAAATGAGCACTTCTAGAGGAATATAACGGTGCACACATCACTCGGCCACAAGCTACAGTACCAAAAATCAACACGGTGGTTCATTTCCACTGCAGAAATAAACTACACAGGTCCTCCTCCCATGGCACTGCCACTTACACCATCCATAATGGCAAATCTCATGTCTTCAGATGGTTTCCAATGCCGTTTCCTTTGGTTGATGAACCAATTGTTTATCTGCTTTTGATCCAGCCCCGTCATTTCTGATAGCTGCACTTTCTCCTCCTCCTAACAAACAATTTGTTTCAAGCCATTCATATAAAACAGTACAAATATGTCACAAAATCACTGTCACTACAATCTACAAATCCATCACACAAGTCAGAAGTTACAATAGTCTTAACATATAAGCATAATGACAAGAGAGTATTGCTATTTTCAAATCACTGCTGATACTTCATGCATATATTTAAGGTCAAATTGTGTCAATGAGATACACAATATAACATGACATGTTGATACACAAACACACACTTGATGATATTAATGGGAATTACCGTAGGATAAGGCCACCTATAGTGGGTGCTCCACCACTCCAAGAGCATCCTCCTTGCCTCCTTTGGAAGTTTACCCTTTTTCCTTTTCTTCAAGAATTCCTTTCTTAAGCTGCTAAGATAACCACCATACTTATGAAGGAGCATTTCTTTAAGCTCTTGGTCACCGGGGCGGGAGCCAGAAGACTCGTGACCTCCCACTGCTTCCATCTTCTCCCAACTGAATTCATCATCTGATGTCCCAGCTGCCTCATCTGACATGAATGCTGAAAGATACAAAAGAGATAGCACATGTTATTCAGAATTAATTCTACCACTTTTTCTTAAAGCTGTGCACACAACTAAAGGATAACAAAATGGAAAACCAAAGGACTAAAATGAAAAAGTAATCATTGCTAGTATTTTCCATGGTTGAACAAAAAAGGAGGGCGGTTGAACATGGAAGAGGAGAGAAAGAAGGTGCAGTACAGAGGAAGATCAATGAGGGTGAGAAGCCAAAGCTTGAATTAAACTTGAAGATGATGTAAAAATTTGGCTACAATTATTGAGTGTCAGTACAGGAAATTATACACCAATTATTGCAAGCCAAAGTCAGGCCTTTCTCAACATCTTTGTTGCTTCTTTTCATCGCTTCATGGTTTTTCATCAAAATGGTCCCCCACTTCAATATTTTTAATTCCTGACAAACTCTATTCATTTATAGATCGCTCCAACACGACTCTTTCGCTTTCATGTACGAAAAGAACAATGGCCACGGTCTCTTCCATAAATACATACTACTTCTCTATATACAAACAAAATGTAAAACTTCTACTAAGAATTTCAGGTAACTATCCCATAATATTGCACCGTGCAAAAAACTTAAAAGTCAAAACCTTCCCATTTCATGACTTGGATATGTCAGACTCCAGATGCCATAATATCGCAAATTCAGCATTGGAAATGAAAAGATTAATGCAGCTTTGACATGGACAGGAAACTAAAAAGTGCTAGAGTAATCATATGTGATCCTACAAATATTCGTAGTACTTTGTTAAGAAAAAGAAAAGTAAGTACATCTAATGTTTTACAAACTTGAAAAACATTTAATACTTTCTTTATCTAATAAGTTGGAAGACGATTTAGTACAGGAATTTAGAATTATTCATGGAACTATTATCACCTCAGTATATATAATTCGCATGATAGCAGTAATTTGTTAACAACTAGGGAAAGAATATACTTCAACATTTAGAAATTCCTGATATACTATAAAAAAAAAGACATTGATTGTTATACGACCTAACTTATACATACGTAAATCTGATGAAACCTAACCGCAGCACCAATGCAATTTTCAAGCAACAGAATAACAATATATATATATATATATATATATATATATATATATATATATATATATATATATATATATATATATATATATATATATATATTTATATACATACATTTTTCCCATATCATGTTGAAATATCCATATCCCCAGTCAAATACCAGGTACACCTTCCATGTATTACATACAAGACTTAAGTGAATCCATGCCAGGCTATTAAAAGAAGCTAGAGGGGATGACATTAAAACAATGGACTGCTGTTAAAAGCTAAGAAGACATCAATGTGACACACCATTTTTCTTTCCTGATAAACGTTTAGGTGAATTTGTTCCAAAGATTCACTAAAACCAAGACATATATCAAGACTCAAAGTGTGTTTACAGATATCCTATCAAAGTATTTTCTCATCGACAGAAAAGGATTTTAAAAAAGCATCCTTCCAGGACATGTGATCGATCCTCACCAACTGAATCAGTTATTGTTGTCAATTTTTCTACCAAGTAATTCTTTATAGTGTCTATACAATCATTTTCTCTCCTATTTTTATGACATTTTCGTCCTAATTGTCTCTTCCTTTCACAGGATATCACTGGTCTGTTTATCACTTTTCTCTCTATCTTTTTCTCCTTTCTTCCATTATCTCTTTACTCCACTCCAAAATTAGGGTGACCGTTAGTTTTTTTTTCCTTTTTTTAATGTGCAGTTGCATGTAGGAGAGTGAACATCTTTACTTACAGTAGTTACTTGGTCATTTACACACTCCACACAGGACCAACTGAAAAAAAAGTTAACAATGTCGTAAATTAATTTTGGAGGGAGGATCCAATTTAACAGGAGTGAGAGAGTTGTAACGTGGGCTTCATAGTAAAAAATTTAAATTTAAATTCATTAAACAAGACAAAATCCGACTCCATCTCCGTCGTACAAAAGAGGGCAATTTTCTTCGTCTTCACCTAAAAACAAAACATAAATACAATACAATAATGATAATAAATGGAAAAATGTCCATATCCGTATTCTTTTGAAACAACAACATTTATACACGATGAGTCGATCCAACATAGGAATAAAGAACAATGGTTGCGAAATCAAATGTTTACCTGAGCGGTTGTTATCCAGTGGCAATGCCAGTGTTCCCTTACAAAGATTGCTGAGTTGTGATTCGATACTACACAAAAACAAGGTCGCTTCGTTGAATGGCTTCGACAACTCCTGCTTGTATCTATGTAGAACTTCGCAGTATGATTCCTAACACGCGTTGCAACAACAATTAAAATCTTCTTCCCCGCACAAGTTTATCAATCCTTATCCCTCCCGAAAGAAATTAGTTTAAGATACAAAAGAAGAATACCATGAACTCGTCAAGCTCAGGATCATCTCCTATCTCACGAAGAGCATCCGTCGGGTGGTTTTCACGGGCTATTTCTTCGAGAAGCGAAGCGAGTTCTGGCGGTGCTCCAACCTTCCAATAATTAAAAATCGCAACTACCATTTATTCTCAATATTCATAACAGAATTTCTTTAACTTTGGTAGTTAACAGTAGGCATATAGATAGAGCATAGAGCACAAAGAGAAGAAGCGGAATTAATTGAAAAAAAGGTAAGAAAAGATAACTGATATGGCAGTGCCATAACCTTTCGGCATTCTATGTAAGCAGATACTAGATTTGGATAAAGAGGGTGAGTGGCGATCTGGGTCTTGATGAAGCGTTCCGACATATGGGAACTTTCTGGCTCTTCCAGCTGAAGGAAGTTATTGGCCACCAGTCCTAGATTCAATTCAGATGCAGCAGTAGCGGAAACGTTGACGTTGACTTCTCTAACAACATCCTCAGGACAAGATAGGAGAGAGTTCAGCTTGTAAAAATTTTCCATCGATGTCCCTAGCTACTCTCCACTCAAAAACACTCTTCTCAGCCACCAACTATATATATAAATAGTACAAGTATAGAATTTTAACAAATCCAAAGTTCAAAAAGTAGAGAGTTTTCACATGCTGTAGAAAACCAACAAAAAGATCTAGCACACAGTGCAAACCATGCAGGTAATATAGGCAGGGAAATCAGCTGGAACCCAACAAGAGAAGGTGTAGGAAGAAGGGGGCAAGTTGTTATTTTTTTTCTTTTTTTGAGGTTGTTTTTGTGAGTTGTTGATGGAGTGATGCGGTGAGAGAAAAGGGTAAGTGGAGTTGATGAAAAGGAAGGATGTAGAAGAATGGGGGAAGAAAGTGGAGCTATTACGGCACCTGGAAAGGGACGAGACCTTGTTTTTTCTTTTCCAATAAAAACCTGGGGAAAAGAAAGAAAGGAAAGGAGAGAGAGAGAGAAAGGGATTGGGAAATTAGGCTTTGTAATGGTAAGTGGGAAGTGCAGAGAGAGAGAGGAGAAGAGAAGTGAAACAGTTGAAAGGATTTGACAAGGTTAAGGTGTGCTTGAGCAAAGACATAGGCATGTAGGTGATGTATAGGCCGTATTTGTAAACGTCAGTCACTGATTTTCACCCTGACGTGACATTTGGCCACGTGACTAATTCTGATTGGTGACTCTAATATGTGGGTCCACCTACCTGCATGCAAGTTTGAAGGTAGCTCTTATCATCATCATCATCATCTGTTTCTGCTAATAATTCCAACCTCACACACACGCTTGTCTCAGCTCAATTAGTTTTCTCCTTCTTCTTATTGTTATTACGGTCTATCAGTAACAGTTCCACTTCTACTTCCAACCATATACTGCCACTACGAGTACTACTCCATAACCATCACTTTCTTCTTCTCACACATACACAGAAAAATGTATTAGATTGTATTCAAGATTTTTTTTTTTTTTTAAGATCACCGGATATCACGTGACACCTCCAACAAATCTATGTACCATACATGATGCATATCTGATGAAATTACAGGGTAGTTTGTAGGTTTTTTAGCAGACAGTAGAATTTAATACTTAAAATTTATTGTTTTTCTCCAAAAATGTATCATTTTCACCAAGATACTGTTCCAGATAATTGAAACCATACTACTATCCTCATGGAAAAAGAAAAAAAAATGCAGTTGTTCTCTTAATGATATCTTACTAGCCCTAAGTTTACCTTTTTCATCAGCCAATAGTTCTCAGCTAAGAGAGTTGTACAACTAGACTGTGTTTACTTAATTTTGTTTAGAATGTGGTTGGACAATGTTTGAAATAAATTACTCTAGACTTTCTTGTGTCTTTTAAATTTAACTTCATGTCTCTCCTTTATACAGGGTGAATTTAGTTGAATAAATGAAGGAATGAAACAATATTAGCATTAGGTGGAGAAAGAGTCACTTAATAAAATCTAAAATTTGTGTAACTCTTAGTATTTTTTTTTTCTGTTTCTACATATTTATGTCTTTTTTCTAATTATTTTAATTATGTCTTTTAAATTAAACAATTCTATTTTTACTTATTTTTCATTCACTTTATTATTTTCATCTTACTTTTTTTTTATCTTTATCTTTTTATCGAATGTACTCATTTCTCTTCTTTTACCTATTTATCTCCTAATTATTAAATTCTAAACCTTAAATTTTACATTATCACTACTTATAAATTTGTGAGTGAGATGATTGTTGTAATATAAAAGAGGTAAGAATATTAAGTGTAATTAAAAAATATTAAGAGATATGAATGCAATTTATTTAAATGTTTATAGGCTGAAAAGTATTTTATTTTCTAGTTAAATTATTTATTTTGTTCCTATAGTTGAATATTTTTTTACAGTTTAATTTAAATATTTTTAAATTACTATTTTGAATTTTTATACATCTTATTTTAATATTTTTTAGTCTTAAATAAAAAATTATTTTTATAAAATTTAAATAAATTCAAATAATGCGAAGAAAATATTAAATATTAAATAAAAAATTTGCATAACTGCAATAATAAATAAATAAATAAAATATTTTTATCTGCACAATTGATACTATTATTTCGCATTTGTGTTAGTGACATGGCATGAGCTAGGAATTAATAATAGAAATGGCCAAGATGAATGTTTTAAAAGTATTGTCCTAAGAAAGATTTTAAATTTAAGCATTGACTCTAGTAAGACATGCATTTTAATAACAAAATACAATATTTTAACTTCAGGAATTTTACCGTTAAGCTTTCAAGTTCAAATTTTTCCATACAAATTTCTAAGAATTTTTACCATACAAATTTTAAAATTAGACACATTTTTAACTTTATATCAATTTACGAGTATAACCATGTGACCTATAACAACACTGTTTGATGGCTAGTGTGGGTTTGAGGTTGCAATTTCTTTAACTGCGCAATACATGGCTTCGTCACCCGATGAATATGTAAAAGTTCTTTTAACTTTTATGCGAGTTATACAAAAGAACAAAATGTAGTATTTAGATGCATGTCCACATAGAAACCATTCTCTATAAAGTTCATATTTAAATCGAAGTAAAATTTATTTTCTGCACTAGTTAAATAAATTTTTAACATAATATTTTCCAATTAATTATAACAACAATATCACATTTTTTATGTTGATTATTTTACTATCAGTGTAAATAACCCATTGTAGAATGTATATTCCACAGTAATGAATGAAATATAAACATTATTTTTTAGGTGGGGTTGAGGACACCTAAATCCGAGTATAAAATTTATTAAAAAAAAATTGTAATTTGTATATTTTGTTGAATACAGATTATTTGTTTTTTATAATTATTATATGGTAAAATAATTTTTAAATGATTAATTAGAAGAAGATTATATTAAGTATTTAGAATAGTTATATAGCAAAATAATGTTAGTAGGAAAAAGGTTTTTCCGTTGGATATTTGAAGTTACATATCCATGAGAAAAGAGTCCAATGTGAATGCAGGACATATTCAATATAAAACGTCAATGGATATGAGATTAAGAGAAAGAAAATATTTAAATAAAAAAATCATATCTTTTATAGTTTATAAAGGACTTCACATTTATAATGTTATATTAGACTATTTAATTAGTCTTAATACTATGATATTATTTATTATAGACAATTTTTTATCTTGTTTCACTTGATAATATCAATATCATTATCTGACTAAACTCTTCAACAAACCATTTGATAAACATAATTCACAATCAATCATTATAATAATAAATAAAATAAATACTTATTCATATATACTTACAAATATAAATGAAATAATATTCATCTCATTTATACTCTTACTTGAAAATAACTATATATACCAGTAATGCTTAGATAAAACTTTAAAGAATGATTTTTTAAATTAGTTTTAAATTTTTATTAATAATTTTTATTTGACTTATTAAGCTGACGCTTACGTACGAATATATAGATTTTATGTTATTACTTATGCAAGTAAAAGGATGGATATAGTATTTTATATATATATATAAAACTGGTTTTGAAAACAAGTATTATAATCCTCTATCTAAAGAGTGTCAATTGTTATCTTGCGTTTGAGTAAAAACTTCATAATTTTTAAAATGTCTAAATATATTAAATTTAAATTAATTTTATTTTAAATTATTTTACTTTTTAAGTGTTTTATTTGGATAATATATTTAAATTTATTGAATTTAAATTTTTTTGTGTAGGTAAAATATTTTAATTATCATAAAAAATATTAAATAAATATTAATAATTCGAGAAATATTATTATTGATTAATTTTATATTCTGTCGTAGTTTATATTATTTTTTAAATGTTTATTTAGATTTTTTTTCAATTGATATTTTTTTAAAAAGAATCAATTGACACTGATCGGATGTGAGTATTATTTAGACTAACATTAATTAAGATTCCCTCTGAAAAATTTTTTTGTTATTAACTTTTTATCAATATATGTTAAAACATTTTTTCAGTTGACATTGACAAAAAAAAAAACTTAGACAAGTTATTGATAAAAAATAATATGTGTCATTAATAAAATAAAATCGACGCGAATATAAAAAAAAATGACAAAAAAATAATCACGATAAACATTAAAAAAGTCTAGTTCATATAATATCTTAGATATTGATATAGAAAATCATAATTAATATTGAACTAAAAATAACAATGGTCTACAAAACTTTTTATCAATATAAACAACAACAAAAAAAAATCCTATTAATATTAATAGAAACCATTAGTCAATATAAATAAAAAGGGTAATGATCTGAAAGTTGGTTAGAAAAGTTCTAATTTAACGTTGATTAGAAAATAAGCTTAATTAGTTGTTTAAGAAATAACTAACTAATATATATTAATTTAAAAACAATTCCAACTTGTATTAAGATAAAAGAAAAATCTTATTAACATTACTTAGAAAATAACTCTGTCCTATAATAATAATAATAAATAATTTTAATGATAGCGGGTGAAAAATAAATATAGTCAATTTTAATCTGAAAGAAACTTTTATTAACATTTATCAATAAATAATATTGAGATTGTGACATACAAATCTTGATAAAGCTAATAATGTTTTGATCTTAATCAACTTGAATGAGTCCTAATTAAGATTGAGTTAAGGAAATAGTAAGAAGAAAAAAAACTTAAATCTAAAAATATAAAAAATTTCAATTTTTATTTTTAAGATGAAAATTGTTATCTAATTTGAAGTTATTTAATTACCCTATAAAGAATTGTAAAATTTTAATTACCTTTTTTGAAAAAAATCCCAAACAACATGTTTTATCATAAACATTTCAATTTTTTTTATGAAAATAATTATCTTCTTTAACATTTTTCTATAAAAATACAATATAATGGATGACCTTCTATTCTTCAATATAATGTCTTAAACTGAAAATTTTTGAATTTCTTGGGATTATGTTTTATGAATACTATTTTATCGTAATTTAATATATAAGAGGAGATAGGGGTTTTAAGTTGTCAGATAAAATAATGAAAATAGAAAAAAATTGAAGTAAATAACTAGTTGTTCCAACAACATCTACAAGTACCTTTTTACGTAACTGTAATACTCACAAACTTATACATTCAACTTCATATCCAACACATGGTGGGAACAAGTAGTAAGGAATTTTCATTTTTAGAAAAAAAAAAACTTTATTTGAGTTTTACAAAGTAAATATAAATCGATATTTGAAGGATTCATTGCACCAATTTGTTTTAGTTCATGACATTTACGAACCAAATTAAAGTTTTGCCTAAACCGTTGAATTGATGGTCCTTTTCCTTTTTTATACTATTTATTTGAAATGCACATGCATTTGATCTAGCTCGCTACCATATATTTCTGACTTTGCCTTTGCCTAATTGCGTTTAAGTTATTTAATTAAAAGTTGAAACATGGTCGTATCCATAAATGAAATCAATAAACTGTTTTCTTCTTCCTAATCATGAAACCACTTCTCCCAATGCATTGATTCCATTCTCACCTAAAAATGTTAGGTTTAACTCTAACATGAAAAATTTCCTCTGTTTCTTCTAAAAAAACACATTACTCTATATTTTGTTAGAGAGGAATACGTAAATTTGGAAGCTTTTCTTTATTGATGAACATAGTGTTTTAATCTTTGAAGATGTTGTCTTATATTAATCCAATTCTATGGGTAAATAAGTAAAGTCTGATTAAGAATTTCTTCTAAGAATCCAAATAACACCATACCAAACGAGTTGATGTTAGATTCAGTTCATTAATAATGTGTATCAAACTTCGTAACTAAATAGAAAATAATTAATTTTTTTCTGGTAAGAATCTTTCCCTCCACCTTGTTCAAACACATAAAGGGTAAAAGGTAGCACAATGTGCTTATAATTGGTGATATCTTGAAAAGGGCTAAAAGGTAAGCAGGGCAAATCTTTGACTGAAAAGGATCCTCATCATTTTTACATGGTGCTGCATTGTTGACCCAAATAAATAAATAAATAAATAAATAAAAATTTGATTTCAGCATTATGAGGCATTTTTGCATCGAAAAATTGAAATGTGTTTGAAGCTGAGAAAGATCGGAGAGTTAATTATATGGTTTTGAAGAAAGATGTGTGTATTGAGAAAGAGCAGAAGAGGCATTATGATTTGTGAGACTATAAAAGATATTTTGGGGTACAGTGATTGTGAAGAAGTGGTTAATAAAATTAAAGTTAAGAACAAAGGAAGGACATAGAGTTCCCCACATTTTGGAATACAGAGCATAGAGTGATGCAAGTATTAAGACTTCTGCGCATTTTCCACCGCAACCTCTCCTTTCTAAAGCCCTGTCGTACTGGACTGGGCCCAATCGCTCCAACAAAATATTAAATTATTTCATTTCATAAATTTTAGATTTTAATTTTGGATTTTGTTTTTCTATTTTAATTCTAATATTCCATTAAAATAGGTTGATATCAAATAAAACTATAAATTCTAAATTTTATATATGACCCTCAGGCACAAGAGTAAAAATTACTTTTGTCAAAAGTTGCAACGAAATTGTGACATAAAAATAAATTAAAATCTTATTTTATAACTTCTACAATAAATGTAATCTAAATTTCTTCTAATTAAAGAGATGCCCAATCCAAATATTATAATTAAGGGCCTAAGATTAAAAATTAAGACATTTCGCTAGAAGAGAGTGTGGTATGAAATTTAAGACCAAGATTTTAAATAAAATTCTGAATTGTAAAAATAAAACTTATTTTTAGGAAAATTTATAAAACTTTCAGTTTGAAGTAAGTGTAAGCGACAATGTGTATAAAATAAAATAAAATTAAGGATGACTTAAAAGAGGTTTAATTGCAACTACTTTATTTTTAAAAACCAGAATTGCATGAGGATCCAAAGAAACAAAAGTTGAATAATTGTGTTTTGAATTAGATTTCAGTTCGAACAGGGGTTGGTTGGTTCTTCTCTGTCCAAGCTGACGTATTATATATATATATATATATATCTATATATATATATATATATAAGTTGTTTTGTAATCTTCTTGATTTAGTGCTTTATTATGTATACGTATTTATAATTTTTTTTTGTTAACACACTATGTTTGGAAATATAAGGTGCAGTGAGTGATTCATGAAAGTAGTTTTAACTAAAAAAAGAATAAATTTATTAATTGTAGGTGTTGCACTCACAAATAACCTCTGAATTTATGTATTAATAATTAATAGAAATAATAAATTACGTGATTTCAAACAAATTCTAATCAATAATAAAAAAGTGTGTTTAAAAGAGTCTATTGTAATAACATGTTTAAGGTTATATTTGCCAAGACCTTTTTTTTTTTAATCTTTGACCAAACCATGTTTTTTTAATAGTTTATAGCGCTTTTGAAAATGATTTTATATTGATCTTTGTATTAATACTTTCAAAATTATTTATTAATAAAGTAAGTAATTAGTTCTTCAAATTAATAACATATCGACCAAATATTTTTTAAAAACAATATATAAAAAGTGTTGCTGTCATTTGTTTTTTTCTAAATTTGTGGTCATTCAAATCCTAAAGTAACGACAACTTCAAAAGGTTAAGCTTTTCCACATGTAAAGTTGATCAGAATATTATAATATTATAATATTCTTTTGTCCATATTATCAGAGACGGGTTGATATTTGTCTATATTATAATATTCTTAGTTTTTAGACATTCAAATAATATAAACCACCAGTCTATTAATACTTTTCGCTTTCCTTTCCACACTACTCGTCAATTATTTCAGTATTTTTTTAATCTTTTTTCCCTTTACATTTCTCTCAAGGATCTACATCCAAAAAAAAATCTGTTAATTTCTTAAAAAATCAATTGTTTCAGTTCTATTTAAAGCTTTGGGACACTACTTCTATGTTATTATTATTGGTAACCACTTCACCAACAATCACTTTTTTGTTTTTTGTTTACGTTCTCAGAAGTTAACAAAAGAGTTCATAAAAGTATGAAGCCTTAAAAGAGGAGAGAATCATGCACCTAACATTAAACGCCCTTTGATTTCCATGCAAAACTAGTAGGTTCCCTTCAGACAAAATCACGTTTGATGTTGAAGCCAATATGTAAATAACAAATCTACGATTTGTATAGCATAACAAATCTAAGTTTTGAAGTGAAAAGTTGAAATGGTAACAAGTTATATATATATAAACAAAAACTTTGAGGAATGGTAGTACAGTTCATTCGATGCGAGCAGAAAAGACATGGTGGGAAGCTAAGTGAAGGTTTGGTTTGGAAGAGAGAGAGAGACTATTGATGGAGATGGACCTGACAACTTTTCAATCATTTGTTTTTGGTTGGCATCCCTCGTTAATGATGTCTACTAGGTAGGTCCCTTGCACCATAATCTTCTTTTCCTTTCTATTTTTTGTGTTCTTGCTTTACCCTTCATCAATATATTCTCCTTTTTCTCTTTGTTGCCTTTAGGGTTTTCATTATTTACATTATTTTAGTTCTTTGTTACTCAGTTCACTTCCCTCCTTATCCGAAATCTCCATCTTGGAATCACAGCTTCCTCATCCATTCTTCTTTTAGCATTTATCCATATCTAATGTGGAATCAATAATTCCATGAATGGAATGCTATAAGATCACAAATCAATTAAGTTATTTTATTTCCATGCCCACTTTAAAAAGATATACACTTTTATTCAATATGTGTATTGGCAACAGTGTCTAAACCCACCATTCAACATTGGCTCATCTCAGTTCACATAAGTACTGTCACTGTTCAAGTTTTAAATAGTTATTTGCTTAGTTTTAAAAAGATAGTAGGTTACATGTGCTCTTACTGACAGTAACTAATTACTGATTTGTTTCCTATTAGGAGGAATAGCAGAGAACAGAAATTAAACTCTAAAAAAAGAAATTACTGCAGAATATGGTGGTAGGAGTAACTGCAGTCAGTGCTCCTGTACTCTGAGTTCTGACTTCACAAGCCAAGAAGGAAGTTGCACTACACTTGCCTAAATTAATTAGTTACTGGTTGATACAACATTTAAGGCTTTCCTCCACTCAATAGAGGAACACAACAGATTGGGTGAGTTTTGTTAAGGAGCGGTGATATTTTAACACTATTATTTATATTTTATTTCATTTGACGTTAAAAAATATTATTATATTATTAATATATAATATTTTATTAATATAAAACAGTTTTAAACGAATGTTTTGTGAGAATAGTAGTTTTAAAGAAACATTTTTTTTAAGAGGATGACCGAAGATAGAATAAGAAAGAATTAATATTATTTGTTGGTCGAAGAGATAAATAATAGAAATAATTTATTACAAGAGATGGGACTTGCATTGCTAATTTTCACATATTTTTATTTATTTTTGTATTACTCTTTTTTATTTCTCTTCAAACAAATAAATTCTACTTTTCACTTTTATCAATTTCTATATTGCCACCTATTTTTCTCCTTTCAATCAAACACACTCTTAAAATTGTCTTATTTTAAAGTTTGATGAAATTAATTGCAACATAAATAGTTTTAAAGGGATAAACACAATATGTAAAAGTTAAATTAAATTATAATTTTTTAATTAATATTTTTACACGATATAAGAATCAAGAATGTGGTTCTTAGGTAATGTTGATTAGATATTAAAGAGGGAGGAAATAGGTCAATGATAAAAGCAATGAAATTAAATGAAAAAAATGGAGTAAAAATAATTTTGTTTGGTGGAAAAGAAAAAGAATAAAAATGATAGGTATTAAAAAGATATCATCTTTATTTTTATTACTAATAGTTTATTACAATTTTTATTAATATATTTATTATTATTATTATTATTATTATTATTATTATTATTATTATTATGATTATTATTATTATTATTATTATATAAACATGGGGTAGGAGTGTATTAACAAAGACTTGGATGAGATTTTTTTATGTCAAATATAAAATAAAAGTAGCCTTAACACATAATAATGTATTTTGGTGCATTGAGTATTTTTGTTAGATTTTATTAATTTTTCTTAGATAACCTTTTTTTTAAATTTTTATTGTAGTAAACAATGAAGTTTCACATGACATATAAGGTTCCAATTTTATTATATTCACCATTTTCTTCTCGCACCTCATATTTATTCGGAAATTCATTTTTTTACATTCTCAAGAAAACCATTTTAAAATGAATGGCAGGTGAGAGAAGAAGCCAGTGAGGAAAAGATTCCACACTCTATTCCATTAGTTCTTACATCAATAAAAATATAGCTACTTTTCAATTTCCTTTTGTAACTACGATATTATTACCGTCAAAAGCAGTGATGTATGTTTTTTTTTTCTGAACTATAATATTTGTATTCACAGTCAAAAGTAGTGAGGTATTTCCTCTAACGATGACATTATTATTTTCTGTTAAAAACAGTGACTCGTGTTGTCGAAACCTTAAGCTTATACAAGGCGACTCTTGTTTTCAAAATTTTCCCCTAAATATATTTATGCAGACAGAAATATATAGTCCTGAACACCAGAAGATTTTTGGGGGCACTAGTGACTGCAGACATTATTTGTGATTCGTCGTTCTTTACCCGTGATCTAGGTTCGTTTCTCTCCAGCTAAGCAATAACTACAAAGAATTCTAGCGAAAACTGTCAGTTTAGTCCTTTCAAATTTCATAACAATCATGTTTCAAAAATTGTAAAAAGTAAATGTTGCAAAAACAATGATTTATTAACAGACCTTTTCAAGAGTTGATTCAATGTCAATCTTTCAAAAGATTAATGCGATAACCCATGTAATTTTACAACATCCAAATTGAAAATTGTTTAAAATTACATGTTTACTGTGTAAAAGTTTGAAAGAAAAAGAAAAGTGAACTTTAGAATCGCAAACTGCACATGATACTGATCTTCTTTATGTATGCATTGTGGCAGATTTTGACATGGGCTTGGGGAACACGTGCAACCAATAATTCCCCTCCACGAACAGCTAGTACCCACGAGAGTGTTTCAGTGCATTAATCACTGGATTTACACAATAGAGCAAATTGCAGTGCAATTGACTCCAAAACAGTGTGTAGGACAAGCATGTTGGCCCCCACATAAACAGAACAGACTCTATATCATAAAAGCCTTGAATTGGAACAGTTAAGTAGAGAGAAATTGTCGTTCTACAATTATATATATCACTGAAGTCAAAGTACTGGGATTTACCTACTAGTCCTTACAAGATACAAACCCTAGAAACTCATGTCTGGAAGAACATAAACATTAGAACTATACATAACAGACAATGTAAGCATGAACACCTATTTAACACCCAGCAGCCTTGAGGAAATTGTCAAAGGGGCTAGCAGGAGGTAGCCTCATGGGGTCCCTTGCCAGTTGGCCATGCCCATCACCATTTCCTACCTACAAAAATAGTAACAAGCATAACAATGTCAGCACTGCATTTAAAGAGTTGGATTTATTTTGAACAGAACTCAGTAATTTCTAATAGCACAAAATATATTTTTGGTACATCTAAATTTTTTCAGGATTCGGTTTCAATCTCTCTCAAATTTTGAAATGCATAACTTATAATCCTTCAAGTAGTTTAGACAACGCTTTAATAAAATGATGAAAGGGATTTTAAAATTAGAGACTCAAAATAGACAAACATTTTAGAGGAAATAATAACATCAAACCTTGAAAATTTTAGAGAAACCAAAAAATTCTTTACCCTTTCTAAATTAAGTGGAATCATGACAAATAATGATTGCACCATCCAGTGTTAACAGAACAAACCTTTTCAAGTTGTGAGTTTGTAACATCAGCAATTGCCAGAAACGATTTATCAGCTGCTTGGATGTAATGATTCTCAAAGGCCAGCCAATTTGAAAGCTTCTTCCTTGCAAATGTCCCAAGTGATTCACACTGGCTGGCCATGGTGTTGTATGGTAGGGGCGAAGTGGAGACAGCTGTTCCTGCCACTTGACCGGCTACCTCTAAAGCCTACAAACAGTGGATAGGTTGTTGAGCTTGTAGGAACAGTAATCATGCGTAGCAATGAAATGTACGCATTCAAATTCCAATTCCATTTGCATTTGCATTTGCATACATTGACAAAATAAATAGGCATGAAAGATAAACTATGGGATATTAGCTTTAAAGCATTTCACTTAAACTCGCCCCACTCTACACCTACACTGTTTGGTTCATACGGGAAAGTATAACAGGAGAAGGTACAAAGAAATAACGAAAGTGAAAAGAAAGAAAAAAAGAGTAGAAAGTGACATTCGCTTCTTAGTTGTTTGTCATTAGATAAGCAACATAAATATGCATATAAATAGTTCCCTAATGATACTTTTTTCCTTTTAATTCAAAATGCTAGCCTCTCTCTCTCCCCTTTTATCCTGAATTGGGGAGAAAGGCAGGAGTACACAAAAATGCCTTATACACACATGCAAGACAGAGAATGTACCGATTCCATAAGTTGTCCAATGCTGATAACATGAGGTGCGGAAGGGGATACAGGCATTTTTGGAATAAATCGAGAAAGGTCAGAGACAGATGCTTCACTGATTGTGTCATCTTCTCCTGCTGAATTTGAGGGAAAATCCTGCATACCCGGGAAAAAAAAAAACCAAACATATCAAAATATTGGTATTAAACGTCCATTTCATATGTTCAGAAATAAAAGTCACTTTCTTGATTAGCCAGGAAGCTTTCAGTCTGCAGTCCTAGAGAGGGCCAAACAATCAAACCCATGATGCCAAGCCGTGGCCAACGACATTTGTGAGCTATAAAATATAACGTCTTGGAACATATTTTGCCCTGTTTCTATATGCCTGCGCACACAAACACACTAGATCTACTGGCATCAAGCACAAACTCAGAAATAACATACCCCATCAAATGACAGTGACTCCTGGGAATGAAAAATTATTTGATTCTGATCAAGCATTGACTGTGGACCAAACACAAATTCTTCATCGGGCTTGAATGTCTCTGACAGTAGCAAAGCCAGTTCAGCTGCATCCAGCTTAAGAAACAGGAAAACACCAGAAAGTGAGAGAGTGGGGGGTTATGAACAAAATATGATCCCTGCATATAGTGTAATACCTCAGTAATGTTAGATAAATTATGAACCAAAGCATCCTTTATGGTCTGGTGGCATTCACGTATTTTGTTCTGTAACTCTGATAATACTGAACAGGCTAATTGATTATCAGCGGCAGTACCATATTCTCTCACATCCACATTGATCTTAGCATATACTTGATAATCATCACCGATACTCAAGAAAGGATCAATCTAGTTATAAAAAAGCAGGTAGTTGTCAAGAATCAAGATACATACTTCAGATTGTGCATAAAAATCATGGCTTTCTATACCATCAAAATCAGTGCAGAATTCCTCTAACAGACATTAAAGAGTAGTGTAGCATCAGAACCACATCAGTCACTCACATCAGAGATTGGCAATGACGCAAAAACTTCATTCACATCATGAATCTGAAATATTTTGCAGGCAAATACCAACATGCCAGTAGACAACACAAATACAGATCTCTGACAAGCTGGGGGCATCATTCCTGCCAGAACGGGTACAACAGTTTCACATCTTTTTTTCTTTCAAATTTATAAGTCATTTGAAATTGTAAAAGTCTGCATACGGAAAATGCATGTCATACCATTATTTTGGTCCAACAACATCGTCCAGAGAGATAGAGGAAGCTGGAAAAATCGGATCAATAGGTTATCTCTGTCTTTCTGGTTCTGCAACATTGAAATTAGAAAATTTTTAACAACCACTATAATATTTATGAAAGTAGATGGCAGAAAGTGCAGTGAAGATTGTGATTATATTCAGTTTACTATGAAAATGAGAATTGAATATTAGCCGAGGGCAAAAGCATAGATCTATTCACCTATAAGGCAGGGCACAATCACCCAGAGTTAACATAAGACAAATGGAACCAGACCAAATTTGAAGAGAAGATAATTTAAGATGACAAGTTCAACAAATTTGTAGAGTTTGATAGCCTGCTACGACATTTTTTTTTTACCAAAGTCAAAGTCACAGATAATTCAATAAATTACACTTACTGCTATTTTTATTGGGAAATCAAACAAACTCAATTTACCATGCATGATCTATCCAGAAGAAACTACTGGTATACAAAAAATGACAAAGATAGAGAGTGATACAAATACATATAAAGTTCTACCTTTATGCGTAAAACTATTAATGTCAATACGAATGAATGAGCTATAGCTTCAATATTTGAAGGTAAATTATCAGGAAGATTGGCTTGAACCCAAAAGGCAGAAAGCAGTTGCGCCATTTGATCTTCAGTTAGTTTCATAACATATGGTTCCTGAGAGGCCATTCAATACCGAAACTTAGTAGATAACATTTTACTAAGAATAACCACAACTAACAAAACCTATTGACCGAAACCAACTAATTACTTACCGTGTCAGCCAAACTAGGTCCCGTAGCCCTATCAATGATAGAACTGAGTTTGTAAAAGTTAGGGGAATTCTTTAACCCACATCCCTGCTTCCAGTCTTCTGCTACAATATCCCTTTCTTGGCAGCAACCATCATGCACACTATTCCCATGATTTCCTGCCTTGGTGCTATCTCTATTTCTGCGGAGTTTTTCAAGTAAAGCTGTAATTGAAGCAGATGCAGACACAGAAGCAGTATGAGAATGCCTTTTGTTGTGTTGATCTAGATATCTCGATCGCAGAGAGGAAATTTCATGTGTATGGAAGGAACTTGGAAAAAGAAGAATGCAAAATATAAGGTGTGCTCCGACTCGAGCCTCCACATCTGAATGCAACATCACTTTTAGGAGTTGCACAAAAAGAGCTTCAGGAAATCCCTACAAGGAAGCATCAAAAATTGATCAAACAGATCTATTCAGTATTCCAATATTCCCCAAATAAGCAAATGGAAAAAAGGTTTATCTGTTCGAATTTCAAAGTACAATCAAGACAATGCCCCCTCTCCCTCCCTAACATGTAAAACTTTAGTGATATATATAATCATATTTTGTAAAAACAAAACAACTAGATATTTCAGCTTCAATTTGCAGTGGACATAATTTGCTATAAACACTATTGGATCAACAAGCTCCTCTCACCTGCTGTGACTGTAAACGAGTTAATGCTAAGGTGACTGCACGAGCAAGGATGATCAAAGATCCAATGGTAGCTCTACCAACAACACCAGATGGAATATTTTCTAGGGTAATCGCCATCAGGCCAAAAAGTGGCTGGGCATCAGTGACCTAACCAATGAAGGAAAAAAAGTAGTTTAGTAGCTGTTGAAATGCAATGACAAAATTAGTAGTGTTTTTTTGGAGGAGGAAGAGGGGCATTCACGAGCCTACCCCGTTGGCAATTTCTAGTAAGCAGTCCTCAATAGAATTTTGAAGTGAGATATTTAAGTTCAACTCTTGCTCCCCAACAAATTCACTGGAAGCTTGAAGGCTTTTCCTAAGATGTCTGCAAAGGTCACCAACAAAACCAATCTCTGCCAAGCCCCTCCCAGATCTAATTTGCATAGCTAAAGATGTGGCAACCTGTACAACACAAGTCTTAAGTTGAGGATCATTCATGACATTTTTGTGGTCCAGATGATGTATCACAGAAGCCAAAATTAAGCGTTGATTCCCTGTTGAAAAAAGGTGAGAAGAAAAACATTATTATGGAACAAGAATAGAAGATTCTATAAAAGACTCATAGTAGTGCCCACAGCTAATGGCAGCTTCAAAATAATATACAAATGTTTTTAAAGTTAAAACATGAAATTTGACAACATATCCACTGGTTGATCTATTTCTGAAAAGTGATTGTGTCAAAAGTGGAGAGAGGAATAGTACCTGAGTTCTCCATGAAGTAGGCCATCCTGGATAAAACTATCATTGCTAACCCTTTCTCAGGAGCCCACTGTTGTCTAAAGTCAAAGTAGACAAACATTGGATCCAGCACACGACGCATAGTTGTGCTTTCCTTGGCTAATTCAACCATTCTTTGAATACATATCTGAGCCCATATTTCTGGTTTTTCAATTTCTTCTCTATAATAAAAAATAAATTAAAAAGGGAACAAAAGAGTGATTAAAAGCAGTGTCATAGACAGAGTAACACATACAAAATGACCTAAACTTTTATAAACTCTTGAATAACATATACCTAGTCAAAAGGGAAGGATCCTTTATTTCTGGTCGCGGCTGTATAATCAAGCAACTAGATCGATTGTCATTAGTGCCAATAACTGAACCACCCCGACCTTCACAGCGGATAACCTCATCGACCCAATTATGATGTGCCTCGGCCCTGACATCATCATCTTCATTTTGTCTACTCCATTCACAGTTATCTAAAGTGGCGTGAACAATCTACATTTTGAACAAATGAGTAACAATATCTGATGGTAGAGACAAACAAATTCACAACGCAAAATTCAAAAGCATTTATTGATCAGAGAAAATACAATATAATTGTAGCAACATGCTTGCTGGGTTTAATTCCTACTATCCCACCAGTGAAAGCATCAAACTTTCATGACAAATGGGTTATTACTTTTAGACATGAAACTGAAAGCATCACCAAACCTTGGATGGGTAAAAGTCCCAGATATCTTCACCCAGAAAATTAATTTATCATATTTTCGCCTCATCATTATTAATTGGAAATGTTCCATTTCCAACAATTAAAACGCTAGAATGGTTTCAATGGGAAAGCATCTTTAGTTTTAAGTACCTCATCAAAATCTTCGAAAATGTGTGAAAATTCAGCCATAAACCAAACCTGCCAAGAGTAAAGGAAGTCAGACAAATGATGAACTCACCACAACCACTAATATTTATGCGAAAATAAATATTGGAAAGCAATTAGAAGCCAATGAACTTAAACGTAAAACATCATGAGCACAAAGAAAATAAAAAATGAAGCCCAAATTACCATTGCTGAAAGGCACTGCAAGCTTGATGCCCTCAAGCAGCGCTTTTCACTTGCTTCCCCATGTTCCCTTGATAGCATGCACACTTTCCGCACCAACTTTTCTATGTTATAAGTATATGTAGCATCCACCTGTTTTCTCATTGTGTTAAAAGCATGAATATACATCGCAAATTAACACCAGCTTATTTGTAGTTTGGAAGAAAGTAGTAGGAGAAACCCATCAATTAAACTTTATTAGAGAAACCAAATGTAATACCCAAGGAAGGACCATAGTTATTACTAAAAACAGACAAAGCCTAACTCACTAGCAAAAGCTAGTTCAAGAGCATGAAGAGCATCAGACATGTTAATACACCCCCTAACACCGCGCCACCCAACATTAAGACTAAAAATAGGTTTAATACCATCTTAGAAATGGAGGTTAGGATTAACTCACACCCAAAAGTTAGCTCAAGGAAGAAGGGTTGACCAAGTCTTATTAGCAGTATTCCAACCATATCCCTAACCAGTATGAGACATTTTAAAATTGTCAACTCACTTTTGAAAATCAATAGAAATGAATATACACTAAATTTTAGTTGTATATACATATACATTGTGCTAGTTTTTTCTGTTTCAAAGTAAATTAAACCAGGTAAACATTGATGCCACCCAATTAAAATCATGCACAAATAACAAATGCAAGCGGCCAATACGTATCTTAGGGTTGTTGGATTGTATAATTCACCTGACAGTAGATGAACCTTGATAAGCACTGGCAACCAAGTGTCTGGATGGTCTCATCCTTAGAATAGCTCAAGAGCTCCGAAATTACATTAAGTACATCAACAGCGAAATATGCTCTGGTATATGAAAGAGGTAGATAAGAATCTTTTAAAGATGAATCACAAAAAAACTAGCCAGTAGAGATGAATATCATTATTATAGTGAATTAATGGAAAGAATCCAAAACATATCAATTGTTTGATAATGTGGAAACATATGCTAATTAATCATGAGAAACTTACATCTGCACCTTACAAATGGAAAGCAACTTGTTGAAGGATTCCATTATAATATTGACCATTTTGATGTGCTCAGATTTAAGTTCTCTGGAGCACCTTTCTTCGAGATATTTTGCTATCTAGCAGAAAGAGCAGAAATAGTGAACTTCAACAAAGGATCCTTCCTGATTTCCTATATGTTTACAAAAGGACTTACGAATACACATGCGAAATAGAATAATAAAATACCTTTGGAATCCGGAAAGGGTTTTTTGCAGCATATTCACATAATTTGATGATCTTCCTCTCACTTGGAGGTTCATCCTGACAAGAGTTAGTTGAAAGATTAATACAGTGACTGGATTTCTACTTCATGTACAAACGAATGTATAGTCAAAAGACATTGCCATAGAATAAACCATATTGATTCGCTTACAAGCATGCTGAGTTTTTGATAATCATAAAAAATTATTTGCATTAGAATAAGGGATAACTGAAAACAATAAGGTTTCCTGATGTGCTTGGTGCTATTATCCAATCAGAATTGGAGTTTCAAAAGTTTTGACCAAACAATAACCCATAGCAAAATGCACAGCAGTAACAAGATGGTTCAATTTGTATGCTTCAGATAAGGGAAACAATAATTTTCTCATTCCGATGGGGATATAATGAATCTGTAAATGCTAGATTCTACAATAAATTTGTTTCGTAAGTGGTCATACTGGAGAAAAAAATGAGCCATTGGCTAAACCAGCTGCATTGGTGGTGAACAAAGGAGTTCAATGAGGTTACTACATCCATTTTGCTGGAGGAAAAAGAGTGTTATAAGATAAGACACTAACAGGGGACTTAGGGAATATATCAGCAAGCAGTTTTCTGTATCTTTTGACCGGCTGGCGTGATCTTGACCTCAAAGCAGGACAGCAAACACACATGTTCCCACATGCAGGGAAGATCTTCCTGGAGATGACACCCATTGCCTGCAATTCCAAACACCAGAGCAAAATGTAGCCAAATTTAGAACAAACCAAGCTAAAATACCCTACCAAAAAAATCCAAAATTACCCAGCAAAAACCAAAAGCCCTAATAGTCAACCCAGAAAAGAAAGTCAAACAAAACAAAGAAAATCACAACAAAGCCAGGATCCAAAAGGACAGATTCAGTAAAACCCGAAAGCCAAAATGGAAGCACACTGAGACCGAAACCATTCACACAACATACATGCCCAGTTGTTCAAAAAGCACGAATAAGAGAAAACCATCCCACCAAGAAAAGAATAAACAGAGAAGAAACAAGCACACTGTGTGTAAAGAAAGAAACCAACCACACCAAAAATTTGCCAGTGTTAGAAATTAATAACCATAGTAACAACCACCAAGTTCCAGATAACTCCAGAGAAGACCAAAAGCAACAGCGAAAAGTTAGTTAGAGAGAAGAGAGACAACAAAAGCAGCACCTCACACAAGATCTGGGAGCGGAAGGTGAACCCCGACTCTGAAGTGAGGCCAATGGAGAGAACAAGAGTAAGCACTAACAAACAACTACAGCGAACAGGGAACAAAGATGGCGCGTGAGACTATGTCGTGTGTTGGATTGGAGATCACGTGATTGTGTCAGGTTGAACACAAATTCATTTTCCTTTTTCTTTTTCTTTGCTGTAAAAGCTATGTACCTATGCCCTGCTTTTTGAAACCATGTCAGAATTTCCAAAACACACACCACAACCAACTCTTCTTTTTATATCGTTGCTGGAGAAAAACTGAAACACTCTCAGTGCACGTTTGTGGAAACTGTGTAACACAATTTTTTCTCTATTCAACTTTATTTTGAACGCTCCATAGGTACTAGTTCCAAATTTTATTGGTAAGTGAAGAACACGCGCAACTTATTCAAGTTAAATAGTTACGATCTGTATGATTTTCACAACTATTCTATTTATTAAAAAACTTGAAAGTAGTTTTCACTTTGAATGTAAATAAATTCTAATTATTTAGTCATACACAATTTTTTTTTGTCTGTGGAAACCTTAAAAATATTGAAATTTATGAAATGTGGCATGTTGCTTTTAATGATTTATTGAGATTGAGAAGTGGCATATGATTTGAAATGTTGGAACATAGTAGAAAAGGGAGAGAGAAGAGTGCATGTTTTTCTCTGGAACTATAATAATTGTTAATTGTGTTTTTTATTCGAATCATTATCGAAAAGTTCTTTGACTTATTTTGAAAACGGCGATGCGTTACAGCAACTTTGATGCATACATCACATGAAACATGGACTATGTTCATTTGTTTATTTTGGAGATTAGACCCACCAACTCTGATCAGATTTCACTGTACTTCTTCTTTTATCAAATGAAAACAATTGGACTTGAGTTGGTGAATTTGTATGATTTTTTTTTTTGTTAATTTTTAATTTAATCAAACTTTACTGTTTCAAGTTTCGTGTATGAGATAATGAAAAGGGTAAACAAAATAAGTGAGAAATCAGTATAAAAAAGATATTGTTTGGTTGGAAAGGAAAAAAAAGAACCTGGAAAATTTTCAAAAACTATCTGTCACCTATTGTAAATAAATATTAGATTCTTATTAAGCGAAACCATTCAACTATAAATGTTTGATATATTTACAGATGAATAACATAATCTTAAGTTTATTGCAACACTTTCCTCAATCAAACTACCATGAATACAAAACTCACTGATTAATGCTTGGATCGATTTAATGTGTATAATTGGCTATTCAACAAAATCTTTTAATAGAAAAAACTGTCTTTTTTTTTTAACACTGTTTGCTAGTAGTATATTAATTATGAACAAAAACACCTCCTAACAGAGGTTTCATTTAATTCAGAACTAATTAGTAATCATGGTACATAATTACAATGATGAATATCTCATAATTATAAAAGGGCAAATAAGATGATTAAAGTTGAAGATAATATCCTGTACCCCATTATACAGCAACACGCTACAATAATATTGCACATGGCATGTGTTGAGTTGCTTAAGGCTAAAGAATGTTTTTAATAATCCATATTTAGTTGGTGTTAAAAAAATTCATTTAACCAATAAAAATAATGACATATGTTTTTAATAGTAGTATATTGGACTTACTTTTTTAATAAGAATAATTTATTGAGTTTTAGTTTAGCTTAAATTAAGTTAATTAACGTCCAAATTAACCTGGACTTTACTGTATATATTAACACTGGAACTGATCTTATATCATCGACTGAAATGCACTGTTTCGGAAATGTTTTGTTTTCTATATTATTTGGAGGTGAAACTCAGGAAAAATTAATAAATTTTAGTTAATGAAATAGAATTAAAAAAAAAAAAAAAAGTGGTGCTGTATCATTTTCTTAAAGTATTCACTTTGGTGCATGGGTTGGGGTCCAAGGGGATTTGTGATTACTAATGACGAAAGACTGAGAGGGTATGGGAATTCATCACTCAGAGTTTAAAGCATTGATGAGTGTGTTGTGGGGCTCCCATATTGGGTCCCATAATAACCCAACACACACAAAATCTAGAGTGGGCTAAATCATTTTTATTGGAATCAGACAAATAAACCAGACAAGGGTAACAGAGCCTTCTACCAAATGGTCCCACTCCTAATACACTACTTTCAAAACTCTCTTTCCATCACCAGTGGGAAGAAGGCTGTTTCTGTGATTCCATCCAATCATCCAACCCACACCAATTCTCAATTCAATTAATACCCACAATACAACACCTTTTGGAGGTTGGTAAATTAAAAAAACATATAGGCATGAAAAAACAGTCAAAAATCAAATAACAAGAAATAATTACTGTAAAAATAAAAAAAAATAAAATTGTAATATAAAATATGTAAAATAACACAATTCATTTTGTATTCCGTTTTGAGTGAAATTTTGACATGTAAAGTCAATTTTTTAAAGAGATTGTCAGACTATTTCCAGTACATCAAACTAAGGAATTGTATTACACTTCACTCACTTTCATCCTATTTCTTTGTAGTCTATTTTCAACAATAGTTTCATCCTATTTCTTTGTAGTCTATTTTCAACATAAAACTAAGACAATATTTAAAAAAAATGTTTTAAAAGGTTTAAGGTTTAAATTGTTTTTAGTTAAAAATATTTTTTATTTCTGCAGAATACTTAAAGACAATTTTTATGATCACTTTCTTACAGTTTTTTTTTTCTTTTATTTTATACCTAAAACCTGATTTTGTTACATCAAAGGGAAATTCATTTTCTTATAATCATTGGTCAACAAACTGATAATCTCTTTTCAACAAATTTTACATATATATCCGTATTAATTTTTTAAGAATGAAAAAATTGAAAAGTTATCTAAAAAAGGTTATATGATTATATATTTTGTAAGAATAAAAATTGAAAAGTTATGCAAACAGATTATGATTATATATTTTACTAAACAACAATCATTTTAATTTAATAAAAGGTAAAATTCTCTAGTTAAAAATGACAACAAAAGCAATTTTAAAATTTATCTCTTTTATATAACAGTATAGATTATACATATAATCAATTAATAAAATAATTAAACTTTCATAGTAATCTCCAACACATTCTAAGTAGTTGAGATTCACACCAAGGGAATGTAAGTTCCTTTAAAGCAATTCACTTTTAAGAGTAAACTAAGCAATATTTGTCACTGATAAAAATCAATATTTGATATCCCAACACTTCCAAATTTATAAATGAAATAAAGTATAAACAGCTGATTTTCTCGTTATCAACTAGAACACCTCCTTTACGTTTCCCCATTTTACAATACCCAAAACCTGAAGGGAAAAAACATTGAAAAGTAAACCCTCCTCAGCATCAAGCACACACAGTTTAGCTTTCTTTTTCCTCCCATTTTCAAAGATGGATCGAGCTCGGCGTCAACAATGCTCAAACATTTCAATTTCAATAGCATAATAATTTACAAGTGAATATGGTTGTGGAAGGGAGAAAAGGGAGAGGATCCACCGAGGAAAAATAACATTAAATCATACAAGTGAAGATGTCACTGTCCAAGGCAGAACTTTGATCGGAGGTTGTCCAGAATCTCTGCATATTCAATCGGTGTTGCCTCACTTCTGAATACTTCATCCCAGATCTTGCGTATGTCTGCACAAAATATAACCAACTTAATAAGATTGAAAATCTTGGCAACAATAACCATTAGTTTGAAATAGCACGTACCATCAGCAACCGACAAGATATACTCCATGATTTATTAGGTTAGTTACTACCACAGACCCTAACTAATATGATTTTCTTTCGTTTATTTTATCTTCATCTTCTTGGTTTAGGGGGGAGACCAGAGGTTAAAAGGATAGACTATAGTACAAGAATATATCTGGCTAAGAAATGTAAGTAAATTCATTGACGCATCCACAACTACTTTTGGCTTATCCTCACATCACAAACCATCATAATTTGTCTGATTTATGTTACAGAATTTTCTACTGCATTTACAATACCATGAAATGGGTTAACCTTAATTTTTTCCTCCTGAAAAGGCATTACATACTTTGTTCGATCCTTTTTTCTCTAACCATCTTATACTTTAAAGTAGAGACCCTTATTCTGCCTACCTACTTATCTTTCCACTTTCTTCTACCTTGTTTATCTTCTGAGAACTTTAAACTTTCAACAGATTTCAGAAGGCATGGCAAAAGAAGCACTTAGATTTCTTTAACTATTACAAAGAACACGTACCATCCTTATCCGTTGATGAAAGACACATTACAATCATGTCAAATCTTGGAACTTTGATCAAATGCTCCAGATAACTGACAACCAGATCCATGTCCTCACTGCCAAGAGAGCAAATTCACCATTATAATTAAAGCTCACAAGTCAAAACAATAAAATAATATTTTCATTTGTAGATGGCTACTTACGTGAAAAAAGATGAAAGACACTTGATGATGCCAACAAGTATGGTAGAAGATAAGGCATTTTTGAATATTTTCGGTAATTCACGAGGAGATATAGCCTAACATAAAAAAAAAAAAAAAAAAAAAAAAAAAAAAAAAACTTTGTTACAACATGAAGCAGAGCACCAAACACTGAAAATTTAAGCATAAAATGACACCTCTTGTTATAATTCAATGCCAAATACGCTAGATATTGACAATATAATCAAATTAAAAATTAACCAGAAAAAAGTTGTACACCTTTAATAGAAGAGCCTGCAGAGCAAGATCGCCTGAAAATGCTCTCCAAGAGACCTCAAACTGATACGCAGTGGTTGGTGGTGTTATGTCTTTGGCAGCTTCAGCCATGGCTTTAGAAGCAGCTCGAGAAGCAAGCTGTTGAACAGATGCTTTCATTTCTGGCTTAATAATTCTGTGATTTCTCTGTTAAGAAAAAACAAGACAACAAATTCATGAAAAATGGGAATACAAATAGGAATATGCAGTTATGCACAATAATTAACATCGAAATTGCAGAAGCACAATAAAAGAATGTAAATATACCCACACATAAATCGTAGAGGTAAAAGCTAAAAAAATGTAAACAAAAGAATGCAATTGAAAGTATACCACGGTTGGATACATCATTTAAAAGCCCAAAAACCCTAAATGTTATTTTATTTTTATTACTTACTGAGTATAAAAATAAAGTAGCAAAACTACAGAGTAGTGTTTCTAACAAAGATCCAAAAGAATAGAATGTGGATAATTGATATTTAAATAAGAACTCGTGAAGAACACAAAAACATTTCTTTGCGTTTTTAAGGATAAGAAAAAATAATTATTGCTCCCAACAGGACTAGGATATGCACTGGAACTAGATTACTTGACAAGAAGAAGGAAGAATTTTAAGATATTTAACCTGCTCCAAACTGTTACTTGCACTCAAAACATTCCTAGAATCATCACGTCCTTGTGCTTGAGGTCTTTTTCTGGTTATTGTGTCTCTGCTATCAACATCCTCTGTTACAAGTGATTCTTTAACAGGTACTTGCTGCTCATTAACCTGTCAAAAACATAGCCAAAGTTTAGGGTGGACTACATTTACATGAAAAGCACAAAGTACTATTCAACACTCTTATTCATAAACATAACGATATATCTTGAAATGTGATATTGAAAACCCTACTGTTTTGTACCTTTTTATGATTAACTTCAGCTGGACCGGACTTTTGAGCACTATGTGAAGCGGGGTGGATGCTACCTCCATTAACTTTTTCCTCTGACTTTCCCACTTTTTGAGTTCCCTGTACAGTGCTTCTCAGAGCTCCTGATGCTTTCTGAATAATATCCTGGATAGAGATTTAAAAAAAAGAAAGAAAAAAAAAATATTAATCTATGCAGCAGAGAACCTAGGGGGGCAAACAATCACAAAACCTAAGTAGCTAATAACTCAGTTGTCTCTGATATACTCTTTCTATAACTAACTTTCTCATGTGTTTGAATATGCAGGTAGCATTATAAACCAAATGTTTGACCACATGAACTGGCCATAATATACGCTCACAAACAGCAGACTTCAAAACTTAACCATTTTTCATCAATAATTTCTGTCAGTAATGGGAAACAGTTATACTTATATCTACTCTTAGATTTTCAAGCAGAAGTATTTTCTTCTCAAGAAGACTTGCCTTCTACATTCATAACAATTTCAATTTTTGAATCTCCATTCACAAATCACTACTGTCAAGTGTAGCATCCCCTCATTCCATCTCTAAAGTCTTGTTAACAATTCCTTGCTCTGTCCTGATTCTATTAATCAAAGGCCGTACTATTTTATAACCTTTCTTCAAGGCATCCATTCATTTGATTTTACAAAATGTCTACTACTATATCTACTTTTGTTGTTTGCTGTAAGTGCCAGTATGTAAACTGGTTATTGGTTATGTACCGTAAGTTCAAAACTAATATTTCCATGCAACCCTATACAGGCACTCCTTAGTGTATGTTCATTAAAAATAGTAAGTCATAACAATACTGGAAATAGTGATGTGCTTACTTTCTCATACAAAGATTTAGCATCAGCATACTGTTTCTTGATTTCTTGATTGTTTGGATCCAACCTCAAAGCAAATTCAGCATCTGTGATAAACAAATTTGGGACTCAATGAATTCAAAATCCGAATGTTACATATGTGGTTAATGAACAAGTGCAATGATCAAGTATTAACACACCCTCCATTGATTCTTTAATTTTTCCAAGTTCTTTTCTAGCTGTTGCTCTTCGTGAGTATGCTTTTATGTAACGATCATCAAGATCTAAAGCCTCTGTGCAGTCATCCTCAGCCTCTTGGAATCTACTGACGCAAAACAGGTGAGGAAAAAAACATATTACCTTCAGAAAACGAAGTTCCTTTCAAGAGAATCAGTAAGTTGATAGACCCAATAACAATTCACAATAATTGGAAAATTAACTTTCTTTTACTTAAAATTCAAATATTGATAAAAACCCAACATTTTGTGAATATTTTGATGAGTAAGCCAGCCTTCTTTAAATACGAAACATAAGCTTGCCTTCTGAGCTTGATATTGGCCATTGCCCTATTTGCATATGCTACAGCTGTTGGTGATAAGGCAATGCTCCTTGAATAGCAGTCTCTAGCTTCCTTAAATTTCTTCTGCTTGAAAAACTCATTACCCTGTAAGATACATAGAGATTGAATAATCAGCATCATGCAGGACAGCAACACTAAAATCAATATATAATATCTCGACAGATCAATCCCTACCCTGACGCCCAGAGACTGAAACAGAGGGAAAGAAAGAAAAAAACCTACCAGATCTTTCTCGGAAGCAGCATCAGGAACATCTTCAGGAACAAAACTACCACGCAATCGATTAAAAGGATCATCAAGTTTGGACAAATCGTACAATCCTTGAGAAGATGAAGCTTTTGCTGCCTTCTCCACACCGACAGATCCAGTAAGTCGAGAAGATGAAGCTTTTGTGAATTGCTGTCAGAATATCGTACATCACAGAAGCATTAATTCGTCCACACATACACAAGCACATACATATTTAGGATACGCAATATATGCGAAATTAAGGGATCCTTTCCTCGTCGTAAGACCATTTAAGCACAATAAAGTATGGAAAACTAAGAGAGCCTACGAAAGAAATTACGCTTCCAACATTCCCGAAAGATATAACACGCCATCATACATCAGCTTCATTTGAATAAAAAGTGCAAACTTCCGCCAAGTTTTCCGAACCCATTGTTCGAGCACTACAAAATTAATTATTTTCGTTCATAAAATGTTCATTGTTAGCATATTCAGAGTTCACATTCCCTTTGTACTATAAATATGTAAACAACCGAATGTAACCCATTAACTTACCTCCGCATACAGAGAAGATAATCCCCATAAGTTAGAAAACAGTATCACTGAATTGGACCGTTTGAAAAGAAGACGAAGTAGTCAAACGAGGTAAAAAAAAGTCTTGGCTCTTCAACACATACATTCATAATCCATCCACCACAACAAAAACAATAATAAAGGGGAAATAAAAGAGGCCGAATTGAAGAATTATAATGCCTGTATAAGTATACTCAAACTTTTGCAGTTGAACGAGAAAATCTTGAAGGTTAAGGTAAAATTACCAACATTTTCCTTTTGTGACTTCAGTGATTGTGTTTTATCCTTTCTAGAAAGTTCCCAATCCTGCAAGTCGTTTAGGAATCCCTGGAAATCCTGCGTTGTGGAGAAAACTGAAATTAGAAGAAAACATATGAAAAATGGCAAAACAACACCGTGAGGTAGCGACAATACCATGCTTTGCTGAAGAAGAACCCTTTACGCGACCCAGCAGATACAGCAAGAACACTATACTATTCAATCATACAGCAACAAAGACGAAGTGCTGAGTGACGATTTCAGAAAAGAACATTCGCGAGTTAAGATTATTGAGTATGGGCCGGCCCATCAGCCTCAAGTAATTAAGCCTGCTTCTTCCTGCACCTCCAAGCACTCCAATTTTTTCATTTTGAACGAAATTATCCTTAAAGTATTACTGTGAAGAATAAAATACCCTTGATACCTAAAACCCTCATATCTTAGACCCAATTAATGGGTAACGGTAGTGTGGGCTAACTGTTTCTCACACCCAATTTATGTTCTACAATCAAAGATTTGGAAAATTACATGATTTAATCTGTGCCATATCTTTATTTTTATTTATGTTTCTATATTATTTGTATATTTATTATGTAAAATTTAAAATTCTAGGCTGAAAATATTTATCCAATTAAAATTGTTTTTTTACAGTAGTTTTTCTCATCCATTTTGACCCAAGACAACAATAATTCGATAATTAAATTATTCAAGAAATAAAAACCATTTATAATATCTACTCTCTAATTGCGATTAACGTGGAGTAAATATTCAATTTATCTTAAGAGTGAGATGTTTTAATCTATCACATAGAATATTTGTATCTTTATCATTTATTATGTTTTTGAATTTTATTTTTTATTCTAACTTATTAATTTGTTACAGTTTTTCTTTTTTTTTGTTAATTGCATATTTTAATTTCAGTTTTAAAATCTATTTTGACACATCGTTATTCATTTTATGATTATTTCATTTATTGTTTAAAACTCTAAAAAAACTATATTATCTTAATCATTCACATAATTTATTTTATTTTACATGTGGATTCAACTCTTATATATATATATAATAGAGAAAAGAATAAGTGTTAGTCAATATTTTTTTTATGATGAGTATATTTATATTCACGTTTAATCGGAGTTTTTTTAGATTGTAATTGAGAATAAATTTATTATTTCAAATAAAATTCATCCAATTAAGATTAATTAGATCTTAATTAAGATTATTGGTTAAATTTGGATTTTAAACATATTCTCTTACTTTTTACTTTTCTTGTTACTTGCAAAGATTTTATGGTTCCAAATATAATTAAACTTTTTCTAAATATATTTTTTAGATTTTCTACAAAGATGATCATTTATAATTCTTATTTAATTTAGAGCAAATCTCCTATCAAATATTTAATTATTATGAGTTGGTATTTGGAATATAATTTGGAAACAAAATATCTAAAAGAAAAATTGGAAGATGAAAAATCTACATTTCAACTGAAAATAAGATATTTACAAAATTAGTGTTTGGCTAATAAGAAAACATCTTGTAATTGCAAGGATAATATCTAAAAATTAGATTTGAGTTAATTGCTTGAAAAGAAGGAAATTATAAATATAGGTTGGAGAAGACATAAATGACACAATATTGCATAGCATAAACTCTATATTTATTTTCTTTTGTAATTCTTGTGCCTTGGTCATGGAAGGTTAAACTCCTTTGGTTGACTTTCTTGTAATTTCACAATTAATTATGATGTGTTTAATAAAGTTGGGTTCTTTATATTATCTATAACAGTCATTCTATATTGTTGGTCTTTTTAAAATTTATGTTTTTAAAAAAATATTTATTTTTGAACACTCATTAAGAATTCAATTATTTTTCCTTAATTGTTGGTTAATTTGTTTGGTCTTAATTAATTCCTTTGTATGTATAAGAGATAAAAGATATATATCTCATTGAGTAGACACGTGGAGACAAGGTAAGAAACTAATAGTAGACCCTTGTTTTTGTTGATAAGATTATATTGAATTTGATTGAGGCTTTTGATTGAGTTCAACTCTCTGAAGAACTAAGGAAGAATTGATTATTGTAAAAAGAACTTGAGAGTCAATCTATTTTTTTAATTTTTTTTAAATCATCTATTTTAATTTCATGTACAACAATCCTCAAAATCTCTCTATTTTTTTATTGTTATTACTAACTTTCCTTATTAGAGATAAGTTATGAACTTTGATTTACTAAATTTACTATTGAATTTGTTAGTAGGCAACATGGGGTTAACTTTCCCTTACATATATTATCATTTCTTTTGTGATAGACAATCTAATACTACCTAATCAACACTAAAATTCTTTTAATTTATTTATGAAAAGATTGCAATAAATATATATTATAAAAAGTGATGGAGCTAAAACTTATTATTTTCTTTTCTTTATAATTTATTGTGAAAAATGAAGTCATTATTATGACACATATGTAAGAAAAATTAAAAAAAGTTAAATATTATATAAATGATTTTATTATTATTATTATTATTATGTGAAAATTAAGCATTGTTTTAATTATTCAACTAAAATATAACAACTAACAAATAATTAATTTAAGTAATCAATCTAACAAATAGAAAGTCACATTGAAATATAATAATTAACATTTATAATCACAACTTAATAATAAAACAAAAATTACAAATCAATTTATTTATCAACAACAACAATAACCTAATAATAATAATAATAATAATAATAATAATAATAATAATAATAAATTGATATATTATTAAAAAAATCCAATCAAATAGTACGATTCAATTAAACTTGATATACTCAGCTTAAATCAAATGTAATTGCAGCTATATAACTTAAATATTTATATAATATTAGTTGATGGAATGACAAATATTTAATAATCAAACATATCTTTTATTTATTTTAATATATTTGAATATTCTAGTCCAAATCTAAAGCGTCTTATAAACATATTTTAATACATGGAGTACTCATGTAATTGTTATACATTACCACTCATATTCACCTATATACTCATAATTTATCTTTGCTTTTATTGATTTGAGCATTGAACAATCTTTTGTAGGTGGAACATCCCTCATTATCTTTATCAATCTCAATGATCATGTCTCGAAATCACAACTCGGCTAGCTAGACAAACCATCTTTCCATCTCGGGAGACCTACACTTCTTTTTTTTTGTAAGAACATTTGACATCCATTGTAGGATACAAGTAAATTTTTTTCCAAACCACAAGTCTTATGGTACTCACTACGAAGCATAATCGCCACATCATTATCATCATATCTTAAGATGAACCTCTCAGCCCTTGATTCTTCTTTTATTTTAGTTATGAATTTTTATGTTGTTATTCTAATATAATGGTATCATAACTTAATTCCTAATTATATTTTGTTGATACGATTGTTAGGATAACTCTGCAGACAAATATATTTGAGTATGCTTTTTGATTGTAGCTAATATAATTTCTCACATAAAAAAAAGATTACTGAATATAGAGTGTGATAGTGTACAAATACATGTCTAGGAAAGTTATAGTGAGGAAGAATTGGTATTTAAGTGTGTTCCTTGGTGACGCACTTGAGAATAATTAAATGGCAATCTCTTTCCAAGAACTTGGAACCATGTCCATTTGAAGAGGTATTACTGTTGAATTTTTTATACCAATGATGTACTATTTTTCCTTAGTTGAGTTTTTATCCCTAAGGAGGATTTTCTTAATAAGGTTTTAATGAGACACATTCTTGAAATACAATTTGTTTTATTATTTTTTTCAAAGAGTACATTGATAGTCGAGATCAAATGATCATAAGAATAACAATGTTTATTTAATATCAAACTGCTCATTGGAAAAAAGTTATACATTATCATTCTCCGAGAGATCAAATGATCATTAGAATAATAGTGTCTATCCAAGATCAAAAGATCATTAAAACAATATCGCTAATCGAGATCAAACGATCATTGGAAAAATTGTTATTGAAGATCAAATGGTCATTGGAAAAGTTTATCATTGGTATAGATCAAATGATCATTGGAATAATAGTGTCTATCAAAGATCAAACAATCATTGGAACAAAATTGCTGACATATATCAAATGATAATCGAATTAAAGCTATATAGAATCGTTATCCAAGATCCAACAATCAGAACAAAACTATACATAATCTATTATCCGAGATTTAACAATCATGGGAACAAATTTATATCATTCGTTTAGAAATAAACAACCATCTCAAAGTAATCCAACTCACAACAAATAAAGTATCGTCATCTCAAAATAATTTGATGAACACTTACAAAATACAATACTAAAACTCGTTCATCCATCAAATCATTTCACCTCCACCTCATTTATGGATTCCAAGTTTGGGAGTCTTATGTACCTATCCAATATATAAGAGATAGGCATAATAATATAACATTCAATCAAGTTGGGTGGAGTTCAATCAAATGAGATTCTAGTGTATAACTTGAATATTTAGATAGTAATAATTAATTGAATTATAAATATTTAATAATCAATCATATATTGTATTTATTTTAAATGTCTTTAAATACCTTACTCAATTCTAAAAAAGCTTATAAATAAATATCACAGGAAATACACACTTAATTCTCATACTAACCTATATAATCATAATTTCTTTTATTCTTATTGACTGACTTGAGTATGAGAGAATTTGTAAGTAGATCTTCCTTGATTATCTTTGACAACCTTGACGGGTCATATCTTAGAGTCACAACTTGACTTCTTAGGCAAACTACTTTCTTCCACCTAAAGAGACACCTTTTTTTTTTTATAAGAAGATAATTTATTTTCACTTAATGTAAACCTCTTAATTTTACACTTAAATTTTTTACAATATTTTCCTTAACGCTTTGTTTGTTTGATGGAGTGGATTTGAGAGAAAAGTTTTGTTGTTTGGATGAAGGAATGGATGGTGAGAAAAGAAGAGAAAGTTTATAAAAGTTTAAATGATTATAATTGATAAAATATTTTTTTAATAATGAAATTAAAATTAATTTAGATTAATATAATTAATTTTTTAAATTTGATTGATAAATTATTATTTTAGTTGATGAAATTATAAAGAGTATAATTATTTAAAATTAAAACTAAAATAAAAAATTAAGTTATTATTATTTATAATATTATTATTTTATAAATTTATTTTGATTATTATTTTAATTTTAATTTTGATTATTATTATTATTATTATTTATTTTTATTAACCATATCATTAAATATTTTATTTATATAAATTAATTTAATACATAAAGTTTTATTTAATATTATATAAAATTTATTATTATTATTTCATAATTATATCACATTTATTGTTATTATTATTAAATTATATTATTATTATTTTATAATTAGTTATATTTATTTTATTAAAATATAAATATAAATAATTATAAATTTATAATAAGAATTAATTAAATAAAAAATATAATATATATTTTATATAATAAAATATTTATTATATTTAAAAATATTATTATGTAATAAAATATTTATTATAATATATATTTAATTATATAAATAAATATTTTATGATATCTTATTAACTTTCCTCACAAATCCGTTTATCTGGTTTAGGAAAGAAAGTTTCATCATTCATCATTGTTGTTGTTATTATGTATGGGTCTTGCAAACAAACAAACAATACCTAAGTGTGAGTTATTCAATTAGACTTATTCTCCAAATTACTGGTATAATACTTTTCACATACAATAATGACTATTAAGTTCCCCAAATAAATATATGAAACTTGGAAGAATCAATATTACCTAAAAAATTTAGATTTAATGCAGGAACCAAACCACAATAGAAAAAACCCTGAAGATACCTCTATTGCAAAACAGTAAACCTTTATACTTATCATCTTCATTCACATTCACATCTTCCCCAATTTCAGATTTTAATCCCATAATGCATTTATTTTTAAATAATTACTATTAACGCAAACAGATATGTAGCAAAAACACAAAAAACGACAAAAAATGAGATAATATTCAGGTGAAATACTCTTTGCAATTTAACGTGTGAGATTTGCGAAGAAATAAGCATATAATTGATGATGCACAATCAATTATCAATACAATAAAATATTTATAATTCTATTATAATAAAATAAATATTAAATAAAATAAAATAATATTTTATACATATATGTTCATATACTATAAAAATAATTAAATTAATAAATAAAATAAAAATATTTAATATTTATTAATATATTTATATCTTAATAAAATAAATAATTAAAATAAAAATACTAAAATAATAAATTAGTTAAATCAAATTAATAATTTAAATTTTAATAATTTGCAAAATAATTTATTTAATATATTGTTTATATAACTTCTTATTCGATAATAATTTTTATGTTAATTTAAAAATTATTTTAACTCTAACTTCTATTTTAAAAATTAATTTTATATCAAATAAAAGTTATTTTAAAATATATTTTTTAAATATATATAAAAGTTTATTTAATCTATTAGGATGTGTCCGTTTTCATCAAAGAATTTGAGAGAGCGAAAATGATAAATTTAGATTGTATTGATTAAGAGAAAGAAAGTAAAAAAGTAAAAGAAAAAAATAAAAGAAATAAGTTTTATGAGTAATATGATAGGTGTGATTGTTAAAAAAAAATAATTAAAAAAATTATAAGATTATAATTTTGTCTTGTGGTTAAAATTAATTTAAATTGAAATATAATGATTTATTTATACATTAAATTTGTACGTAATTTTTTCTATTAGGGTTCGTAAACTCAGTAAAAAACATAAATTTATTTGATATTGCATATACATATAAAATTGTTGAAATTTTGATAAAATTAAATAAAATTTGAATATCAATAATTATAAAAGATTTAACCAAAATTGTAAATTTTATAAAACTTAAAAAAATAATTAGAAATTGATATGAGAATTCAACACCTAATACATACTAAATATAAAATGAATGATCATAAGTTATTTATAAAACACCATTCTCCTAAAATTTGAAAACTCAGCTGAAAAAAATTACGAATTAAATAACATTGCAATACATTTAAAAGTATAAAAATAATTCATAAAATAAAATAAAATAATTAATCTTTATACTATTACTATTGTAATTTATTTTGTTATTATTATTCTATAACTTTATTATTTTAAATATTTTATTTGTTATAATTACTATTTAAGATTTTACTATTATTTTAAAATTTTATTATTATTATTTTACAATAATATATTTATAAATAATCAAATTATATCTATTATTATAAATAATTAATTATGAAATTTTAATTTTATTGATATTATTTTTTATATTTATTTTTATTATTATAATTAATACAATATAAAATTATATTTTTGTTATTATAAATAGTTATATTTATTCTTATTATTTTATTTTATTATTATTTATTATCAATAAGACTATTGAATATTTTTATTTATAAAATAAAATATATATATATATATATATATATATATATATATATATATTAATTGTTTAGAAAATGAGTTTAGGATTGTTATTTATTTTTACAATCGATTATGTGACTTTATTTTAAAATTACGATCGGTTATCACTCTCTTACCATCAATCAATTTATGTTAGTATTGGTTTGTTTGAGATAACTGAGGAAAGACCTTCAAATCACGAAAAACAATTAAAAGAAAAACCTTCAAATCAGTTCGCTTCTGTATTTATTTCTTTTCTTTGTATAATTTCTTTTTCGGCGTCGTTTAGTTGAAGCAAAGCATTAGTGAAATGACATAAAAGATTAGAAACAGAAGAGAGTGTGGCATAAGTAATAAGGACACAATTATTAGAAGGTAAGGGACGGTGGATGACGAGAGCAACTTCTGTGAACATCATTTTTCACTGCTCACTTGTCACTTGTCTTTTCAACATCATTGCTTTCCACTGTCTTCTCTTTTCCTTTCAATTCAACGCTTTATTCAATAATATGAACACCCTCATCTCCTTTTCTGCATTTTCACACCTCATCCTTTCTTTTCTTTTACCTTTTTCATTATGCTGCTCTTCTTTCACCCACTCAATCTTAAAATCAATCAAACACTCACACATTCATTCAATCAATCACTCACTCTTTTCTTTCTTCCCTTCACTCATATCCTGTCTATCTTTTTATTTATACCAATTATTAGTTACTTTTTTTTACATTTTCAACTGATTCAAGTAATATGTTCAAATTACTTACTAAACTTCAATACATGATAAAACATAATATCAATGCACTTATACAAGTGTTGATTTAATTTGAGATACTGCAACAACATCCAATAATAGTAACTCATAATCATTTATATTAAATTCGGTATTTTCATTAAGGTGGTATTTACAATTTATTTGTTTTTTTCGTTTATTTTTATGACATTAATACATAATACACGTTTTCCACTCTTTATCTCTTCTTTTGTTACTAGTAAATATGTGTATATTACATAAGACAATGTCTTTTTCTTATAAGATTAGAGAAAATAGGTTGAAATAAATATTGGATGAATATGTCATTAAAAAATATAAGTTTTTAATTTCTATAAACATTTATCCTTTTATATATATATCTTGCATTTTTTTCTATTTTTGAAATAATTGATTTTATTTTCTTATTTAGACTCTACCAATTACAAAGATGAGGAAATTTAGATTAAAATTATCTAAAATCTTAGTATGATTAAGTTTGGTTTTGTTCAATCAGTATTTTTTTTTTCTTTTTCTTGTTTTTTTTCCATGTGAGAAATCCAAACTCCACAAGTTTCATAAGTTGCATAGTTAGGAATATATGTTTTAAGACCTCAATGATATGTTTAATGTCAGATTTTTGTTAGAATATTATTATCAGAGAATATCAGTAAAAATATCATAGATAATCAAGGGAGTACAAGAGAATATCAGTAGAATATCGAAGAATATCAAATGTATTTATTTAGAATAATTTCTATATTTAGTTCCCTAGAATTTTATATTAAGTGAGCTATTGTAAATAAAAAGAATAAATTCAAGAATAATCTTATTTCATGTTATCATATTATTTGTTCATGTTTTGTTCATAGGTATCATATCCTTGTTTAACTTTTCATAACCCTCGATGTCATCGCAAGATGGTATTAGAGCGGTGTTAGATCTTAAAAACTCAGAAACCATTGTACCATTATCTCTCACAGTCGAAAAAAAAAACCAAAAATGTCATTTTCAAATGATGAAATTGACAACAACATGAATCAAAATCAGAATAACTCTTCAACCATTACTGATGAGCAAATTTTGCAAATTGCAAATATACTTCGTAATGGCCTAGGGATTCAGCAAACACAAGCCAATCTTGACAAGAGACAAAGATGGAGTCGCTCAGAAACTATCAGACGACATCCATCACAACGACACAAGGAAGACAAAAGCCACCTCCATTGTACTTATTGTGGAATGAAGAAACACACCAAGGAGACTTGCTTCGGGTTATCCCGAATGGTGGGAAGATTCCAAACCAAAAAATCCCAAAGCTGCCACCGCCGCAATCACTCATGGAGGGGGAAAAGAGAAAAGGATACCAGCTCAAGAAATCTGATCAATGGATTTTTGATTGTGGAGCAACTGACACCATGACTCATGACCCTCACGATTTTGACAGTCTCTCTACACCTGTTAAAACCCATATTGAAATAGCAGTGGAGAATTAGTTGCGGTCCAAAGAGGGGGCTCAATTGTTTTTTCAGAAAAATTAAAATTAAAAAATTGTCTCTATGTTCCTGCACTATCATCAAAATTACTTTCTATAAGCCAAGTTACAAAAGAGCTGAATTGTGTGGTTCTCATATTTTCTAATTTTTGCATTTTACAGGACATTCTTACGAAGGAGGTCATTGGGCGTGGTACTGAACGTGAAGGTCTTTACTACGTTGATGAGATTGTTTAAAAGGGACATGCCATGCTTGCTCATGGAACAGTTACAAGGCAACTCTGGTTATGACATAGATGTTTAGGACATCTTCATTTGGGTACCTTAAGATTTTATTTCCTAGTTTATTTACTAGTAACACTGAGTCCATCAAATGTGAAACTTGTATATGGGCAAAGAATCATAGAGTTACTTTTCCTCTTAATAACAACAGAGTCAATTCTGCTTTTTCATTAGTACACTCTGATGTGTGGGGCTCAGCTCCTAATTCCCACAACAATCAGTTCAGTATTTTGTATTATTTATGGACATTTTCTCTCGCATGACATGGGTATATTTTCTAAAACACAAATTTGAAGTACCTGATAAGTTCTATGCATTCTATCAAATGATTCACACTCAGTTTGACAAGAAAATCCAAGTACTTAGATCAGATAATGGTGGAGAATTTATTAACAAATCAATGCAGGAATTTTTTAGAGAAAATGACTTAATCCATCAAATTTCATGTCCAAACACACCCCAACATAATGGTGTAGCAGAACAAAAAATTCGTAAGTTAATAGAGATGACTCGAGCCATGATTTTTGATGCACAGGTTCCGATACGTTTTTGGCCCGAAGCTGTCGCTACCTCGACCTATCTTTTGAACAGGCTACCCTCCAAGATCCTTAACCACAAAACACCCCTACAGATCCTAGCTACTCAGACTGATCTCCCTCCTGTCCAAATGTTACTACCACGAGTTTTTGGGTGCTCTATGTTCGTTCATATTCCCAAAGCAAACAGAACTAAATTTGATCCATGTGCTGACAAATGTGTCTTTGTTAGATATGCTACACATCAAAAGGGGTATCAATGTTACAACCCAATCACTCACCGTGTACATATGACTATGGATTGTGATTTTTTAGAATTAGAATATTTCTTCAGTAGCCAACTTGATGTTCAGGGGGAGAAAAGTAGTGAACCACCAAGTTGGTTAAGTAGCCTTAGTTGCTAAGAAACTGTTCCAAAAGAGCAAGTAGATGGAGCCAACGAGCATGTCTCTGTCAACGTAGGAGGGACCAACACAACCAATGAGGATCCTTCTGAGAATGTCCAACAAGAGGTAAGTGATCTTCACTCTACTGAGTTGTCACCTGTTATGAATAAAGTCACTAACAATGACAGGTTAGCACCAGAACCAGAGCCTTTCACACTTCTGCCAAGAAGAAACAGAGGGGTACCACCTAAACGATATTCTCCAGAACATGTTTCCCGGAATTTCAGGTATCTATGAAGATAACTAGAGAAGGAGTGACAGACATTGCAAGAGCTTTTCTTACCTCTCTTCTAGCTGAAGATATTCCTAAAATAGTTCACGAAGCTAGTAAGAAGGGCGAATGGAGAGAAGCTATGAAAACAGAGATGAAAGCTCTAGAAAAGAATGAAACTTGGGAGAAGTGCATCTTACCAACAGGGAAGAAACCAGTAGGGTGTCGATGGGTTTTTACCATTAAACATAAAGTAGATGACACCATTGAGCGATATAAGGCAAGATTGGTGGCAAAAGGCTATACACAGACTTATGACATTGACTACTCAGAGACTTTCTCACCAGTTGCAAAAATTGACACCATCAGAGTACTATTTTCAATAGCAGCAAACAAAAATTGGCCACTCGATCAGTTTGATGTCAAGAATGCTTTTCTGCATGGGAATTTGAAAGAAGAGGTGTACATGGAAGCTCCTCCAGGGTTCTCTGAAGACTTCCAAATAAATGAAGTCTGCAAATTAAAAAAGGCACTCTATGGGCTTAAGCAGTCTCCACGTGCCTGGTTTGGAAGGTTTACAGCGGCCATGAAAAGGTACGGGTACAAACAAAGCAACTCTGACCATACTTTATTCTTGAAAAGAAAAGGAGATTTGATCACATGCCTAATAATATATGTGGATGACATGATCATAACCGGAAGTGATATAGAAGAAATATCACAACTGAAGAATAACTTGTTCAGAAAATTTGAAATGAAGGACTTAGGTGGACTAAAGTACTTTTTGGGAATAAAGGTTCTTCGCTCTAACAAAGGGATCTTTATCTCCCAAAGAAAGTACATCATGGATTTGCTTGCAGAAACAGGAATGGTTGATTGTAAACCAGCAGATACTCCTATACAAGTTAACCATGGTTTAAAGTTTGAGGAAGGAGCTAATCTGGCAGATAAAGAGAGGTACCAACGGTTAGTTGGGAAATTGATTTATCTGTCACACACTCGACCAGATATAGCATATGCAGTAGGGGTAATAAGTCAGTTTATGCATCAACCTCAAGAGGATCATATGGAAGTTGTCATGAGGATTGACCGATACTTGAAGGGGACACCAGGAAGTGGGATCATGTTCCAAAAGCATGACACTTAAACATTGAAGCTTATACTGATGCTGATTGGGCTGGTAATCCAAATGACAAAAGATCTACATCGGGCTATTTTACTCTTATGGGAGGTAACTTGGTGACATGGAGGAGTAAGAAGCAGGAAGTGGTTGCTCTTTCAAGTGCCGAGGCTAAATTCCGGGGAATTGCCAAAGGTATAACTGAAGTCTTATGGATAAAAAAGTTGATAACTGATATTGGTTTTCCACCACAATTACTAAGTCAGTTAAAGTGTGATAACAAGGCAGCAATCAGTATCTTAGAGAATCCTGTACAACATGACAGAACCAAGCACGTTGAAGTGGACAGACACTTCATCAAGGAGAAGATTGAGGATAGCAATATTGAGCTTCCATTTGTAAGGTCAGAAGACCAGTTAGCAAACATTCTCACCAAAGTTGTTACAGGTAAAACATTTACCCTTGTCCTCAGCAAGCTAAGCATTGATGATCCCACTGCTCACCTTGAGGAGGAGTGTTAGAATATTATTATCAGAGAATATCAGAGATAATCAAGGGAGTATTAGAGAATATCAGTAGAATATCAAAGAATATCAAATGTATTTATTTAGAATAATTTCTATATTTAGTTTCCTAGAATTTTATATTAAGTGAACTATTGTAAACAAAGAGAGTACATTCAAGAATAACCTTATTTCATGTTATCATATTCTTTGTTTGTTTTTTGTTCATAGTTATCATATCCTTGTTTAACCTTTCATAACCCTCGATGCCATCGCAAGAGTTTTGACTTTTAAAATCTATTTAGTATGTTTAGATAGGAAATTTTAAAAGGATAATTATTATTTTAAAGAATTTGAAAAATTTACAACAAAATATGTTATGTAGGTAATTTTTTTTAAAAGAAATTAAAATTCTATAATTACATTAGATTAATTGAATTACTTAAAATTAGAGAATTTCAACCTAAAAAGTGATTTTCAAATTAATTTTTTGCTCTTCATAGTTTTGGTTCAGATGTTATTAATTTGACTAAGACTAAGACTAAAACATTATTTGAATGACTACTATTAAGTTGATTACTAAGTTTTTTTTTTTGTTATTGTTATTAATAGGAGTTATTGTGTAATTAAAGTTGTTAGATTTTTTTTTTTTTTGTAAATCACAGTTATTTTTTTACTCAATATTAGTTAAAGTTTTCTTGGTTAATATTGAGAGATAATTTTTTTATGGATGTGAATTAATTTTTTTTAACAAATGTTAGTTGTGATTTTTTTTCCGATGTCAATAGTAATTTTTCTATCATCTTAAATATGTAATTTTATTGTCTTATTAAAAATTCTTTTCTAATGTTAACCGGAAAATTTTAAGTTAACATTAATTAGAATTGTTGTTTTTACCAATGTTAATGGGAGAAAATTTTCACCCACACTGAAAAAAAAGTTGGCAAAATATCCAAAACTGTCAACATAATGAACATAACCTTGATAGATGTCAGCTTAAATAATTGTTGTTGAGCTACAAATAATCTTGTTTAATGTCAATTAAAGCTTTGTAAATATCAAACCAAAAAATCTTGACCAACCTTGACCAAAAAATTATATATATAAAATATTATATTTTTAAAAATTATTTTATATTTAAATATATATATATATATATATATATATATATATATATATATTTTAAATTTGACAGTGATTAAAATACTTTATCCAAATAAAAAAAATAAAATTTACTAAATTTGAATTGTGTTATCAAAACAAAACATTAAAAAAAATTAAAATAAGATTAATTTAAATTTAGTATATTTGAAGTTCTTTGAAATCGTAAAATTCTGTATTCTAAAGATTTTCAACCTGTTTTTGAAATTCATTTGACTTTAGAGTTGCTTATTCCTTCCATAACAAATGAACACCATGTAAGGAAAATTAACTTTTAGTTATTTAGTTGGGCGGTTTAAACTTTGAGAAGAATTATCTAAAGTTCGGGTTAAACTTGAGGTCAAATGAAAGTGAAGTGATTACTATAATTGATTAAATATTGATTGAAGAAAATATTTTAAGATAATATGTGGTAACTTTTGTATTGGTAAGTTCAATTTGATGCTGGTATTGACTATTTTTTTTCTATTATTGATTTTTGATTCTGAAATGGATTTTTGAGTTGGTATTTGGATAACAGCTCATATTATGTTTAGATAAAATATGAAATGTTAAACCTCAAGTTCTGTACCGTTGCCATTTTTAATAAACTCACTCTCGTACATAAAGGATCATAAATCTACACCTCCAAATTTAGCCATGAAAATGAAATTAAGTAGCTAAAATTGCATGTTTGGTATAATAAAAAAAATTAAAATTGAATAATATAATAGTTTGGATTAGGAGGGACATTAGAGGACAGAAAGGAGCAGCATCGCGCGGAATGCACGGGGGAAAATTTCTGTTGTGTGAAACTGCTAGGTCCACACACTATCTAAAATCCTTCGTACCACAACCCTGTCTCTGCAGAATCAATGCTACTACTATAATCTCATACCACTAATATCATCACACCCTCTGTCTCATCTACTAACTACTGTTTTTCTGTCCTCTCACTATTATTACCATCTTCTCTCTTCACTGCAAACAAATTTTTAACAGAAACCATGCATCTGCAACTGCACTATGTACAATGTTGTCTGTTGCCTCTGTGTTTTTCACCTTTCCCTTGCGCCACTACGTACTCACAGTTTAAGTTGACGCACTCATAATTATCATAATTAGTTTTGTTTAATGATTCATTTACCATAATTTTTTTTTTACTCAACCTGTTTTAAGAAAAGAAAAATTTAATTGTTATTTATAAATGATAATGACTTCTCTTGTATTTTTAAAATATTGGTAATGTTTTTAGAACCTTAATTTATGACGGAAACGCCCTACCAACAGACAAGACCACATGAAAAAATAGTTGCAGTGAGTACCTATTTTGATTCAAGCTGTTAGTACACTATGTTTGTTTGCACAAAACTTTGGGAAACAAAGGATCAAAAGAATTAAAGCTACTCCAAGACACCAAATCAAACTCAAGGAACTCTTTAGTTGAGACAATATGTAAAGGTGGTTGGTTCACTTATCATTGAAGGTTATATGTTAGGATAAAATAGCTACTGTTATTAGTCAATATATTTTACAATTGTCAAGTATGTTATTTTCAGTTAATTTTATTTACTTATATATATATATATATGATAATAAAATGTATTTTTCTCTCTCTTGATAAATTCTATTCACCTTTACTTTTATATTTATTTGAATCTTTTTTATTCTTTATTAATTGGAGTATGAAAATAGATTCAAATCTGTAAGTCAATTCAACTTATTACGGGTTTCTATTGTTTTAAGTTTAAAAAATATATTTTTTATATATAAGTTAAATTAAATCTTGATTCACTTAATTTATACCTCTCTTTTTTAGTTCTTGTTGTCCAATCTGAGTGTGTCCTTGGACCTTTCTTCAATTTGAAGGAAAGGAGGGTTTAAGATACAGAATAACTGCACATATTAAAGTCATTATTTTACAGCTGTCAATATTTTTTTTCGAGTTAGTTTTAATGTGTTGAGACATATAAATACAACTTGTATATGATATTAAAATTCACTTTTCTCTCTCTTTCAATGATCAATTTTATTCTCCAATACTTTACTTTTCTGTATTTCACTGTGTTTTCTGCTAATAAGATACACAACTAACACAAGTTGTATCCCAAAATCCTTTTATGCGAAGTCTTTATACAACTACATACACAAGTTGATTGGTGCATAAGAAAAGTCTATTCATTATCCACACTCTAAACTAGCCTTTACATAAAGGGTTATAGATATGATGTAACAATCATTCATACATCTTTATCTTATAATTTATGAAGCTTTTCTAGAATTGTCAATTCATGACGGATAGTAGGACCATGATTGAACAATGCTTCGTGCATATCACTAGCATTTCTTTCCACACAGTCGGCAAAATCAAAATAAGATTACAATAATATCATCTGCATTCCAACAATTAAATTTATACTTAAAAAATATTAATGTGTTTAGATTGATGGAAAGAAATGTAATCTTTTTATAAATATAAATAATATTTTTTACATAATAATTGCTTTTGTAAAAATAATTATTTTTTAGACAAATTATCACTAATACAAAGCGACTTAATCACATCACTACATTTTGATGTTAAACTACAAGAAATATCACGTAAAAAAAAACCTACACATATATTTATAGGTATTTTGAATTTGTTTACGTCAAACATCTTGGAGTCTATTGTAAACATCATATTTACGTTGAACGCTTACATTATCCAACATAAATTTTGAACGTTTATGTCAAGGTGTCCAATGTAAAACAATTGAAATTAGGATAAAATGTTTTTTCTTCTTTGCATTTGTAGCACACACTTCTCTTTCTTCTTCTCTTTTTCTTCGATGACTGAGACATTCTACTGTTGTTGATGATTATTTTAATGTTCTGCTTTTATCTTTGTGTCTCATTTGTGACAATGGATATATTTTTCTCGGATTGTAATGGAACATTTGTGGGTCAATATACATCATTGAAGTAGGTGTTCTATATCTTCATTTTATTATTGAAATTGAAACCATGATTTTTTTTTTATGTCCATCAAGACAATATATGAATGTCTCCATTGAATTTATTTGATATTGCAATTTTTGTTTAATTTCAAATGTGTTATTGAGTGACTTCAATTTGAAATTTGAAATATTAAAGTTAATTTTCTATAGCAATCAATATTATAAGATGTTTAAGGCTAGAATTTAGATTTTAGGAACCATAAATATTACAAGGGACTAGTTACTTATTTTAGTCCTATGAGTGACTAAATTATTTAGTCATTAGTTTGTTTAAAATTTATTATTGTAAGGAAATTATAGGAGAAAATTAGTTTAGATGGACCATAGGATTAAGATTTATTGATTGATGTACTTATTTTGTTGTCATAATTTTACTTAAATTAAATATTGTATTGATGCATATTGAGTGAAACTTAGTTTTTGCTTGAGTAATGTTGAATTGCCTGATTTGAGAAAATTATTTTTCATAAGTTTTTAATACGTACACATTATAAGTCGAGGGTTAAATTTGATGAAATTTTGGTTCAAAACCATTTTGTGTTGTATTCTAGGAATATACTCGATTGTGGTGTGTTAGATATTCAAGTGTGAGTCTAAGTCCCACATTGGGTAGGAATGAGAAAGTTGAGCAATATATAAGAAAGAAGACTCACAAACCTAATGCCTTAAGGTTTTGGGTTGAAGGTGGTATCATTCCCTTATATGTTGGCTCAGTTCTCATTCTTGTGAGATGCATGTGGGCTATCACAATTTAAAAAGAAACCTAATGCAAGTAGTGGTAAGAAAGAAATAGAGGGCTTCCTTACTAAGGTGTTATTTGTCAATAATACTTAAGTTTAAAAGATTATTTGTCATTAAAGAGGATGCAAAAACTTGATATGACATGCAAATGATAAAAAATATGACAAACTTCTTCAACATTCAGCTAATTCTCTACAATGGAAGAGGATTGTTGAAATAATTATGGGGCCAATGATACGATTGGAGAATCGATGTTAAACATTTGGACCATGTAAGTTATATTTTTATTTATGTTTTTGATATTATAATAATTACATTTAACTTGTAATTCATTGTGTTGGATACATAGACAAATTGAGTGTAAAGCAAGACAAATAAGACATATATGGATTTGTTGAGCCTCAATCCATCCAAAAATTTTGGAACAAAAAGGTCTAGATCTAACAATACTTGCTAACATGGATGAGTGAATCATAAAAACATATATATTTGGCTCTATAGATTGAAGGGCTAGTTATATAACTTTTATTTTTTAATTATACTAATTATATAACTAATTTGTTTGTCAGTAAATGTAGGTCTAATTGATAATTACTTGGAACTATATCTAAGCATTATCACTACAAGAAAAATCTCAATTATTCATAGATAATTATCCACAGATTTTTGGTTGTGGGAAATTTATTGAACCCGCTAAAATTTTTGTACGTAATATTGTTATTCACTATTGTAAAGAGAAGCTTCAAAAGTGTAGATCAAAACATTAACTTACTGATAAAAGGGCAGTGGGAGAATAAAAATCATGCATAAAAGATTTTAATCTATGGGTAAAACTAAAAAAAAAAAAAAATTAAAATCCCCAACAATATATTATGGTTTCCAAAATCTCCAATGCGTTCGTGCTTCCCAAATTTCCAAAACATCTTGTGCTTCCCAAATCTCCAAAATGTCTCTTTATGCTTTCCAAATGTGAAATATTTTTGCAAGAGAAACCTTAACATTGTTCCCAAATCTCGATTTTACACCTACAACCATACCCAATCTCAAACCCTCCTTCTGAAATGAGACGAAATCAATGCATAACCTGTTTGTGAACTAGTGAATTTATTCAATAACTCTGTTGTTGTCATGAATAGTGGCAAGCTAAAGAAGTGAAGGGCACAAACAGTGATTGGGAATGAGACAAAAGGAGTCATCATTGAAATTCTATCGTGAAAGGAGACATTCAAAGTAGTAACAAAAGTAGACGAATGAAACAATTTTTTATTTTTGTTTCTCCATTACAATTTTAGCAATGAACAAACAAGACAAGAACCAATGCCCTTGCTTAAGGAGATTTTCCCTATATTTGACTAAGGAAGACTTAAAGTTGGTTCAAGAGCAGCCACATTCTTCATATATTTTGTTTCCCTCCTTGCCTTTTCAGTTTCAGACATTTATTTTTAGTTTCAGCCATCTTTCTAATAGTCTATATGTATTGATTTCCTTGTGCCTCTACGGTTATGTTATAAACTTACTTGTATTAATTACAACCAGTACCAAAGCATTCCTCTCAATTAATGAATGAAAGGTGTTAGACTTTAGGGTAATGAAAGTGTGATGAGGTGTTGAGATGGATATGTTGGGGGATGTCCGTTTTATACAAATAATTAGAAATTTTAAGACTTAGTTTATTCTATTTTAAGACAATTTATTTTATTCTAGTTTGAGACATCAATGGTGAATCTAAATCTAGTGGCAACCTATCTTTAAACGTATGAAAATGAAGCCATGGATTGTGAGGCTTGGAAACATGTTTGGTGTCCCCATAAAGCATCCCACTGTCTTATGCAAATCAAACACTTTGAATGGATTCCATTTTTCTGATATTTGGTTGAGGTGAGCTCTAAAAAATTTGGGTATTCAATGGTTTATTATCCCATCTCTTTGTAAGCAATTAAAGGTTTTGTTTCAGTTTAATATCCCAGATAAAGAAGGGTGGGTATTCCAATTTTTAATAGTAAGAGATGTTAGGAAGTAAGTCAATATTATCAATCCTCTACCGTAATAAGTGCTTTTTACTGGCTCATATATCTTTACTTTATAGCTTTAGGAACACAATTCTTTACATTCATAGTTTCTAACTCCTTGTGATGGTGACACCCGCTAGCTCCAACTCTGAACTCAATCCCATTATAGCTAATTAATTAATTAATTAAATTATCGTGCCTATGTCACTTTCTAACTCTTGTATAGCAAGAGGATAATAGATGGAGGAACAACAACTAGTTAGTTTATCTAGTAAGAATTTGAGACCATTATTGTATGTACTATATATCTCTTTTAATTTTAATTCCCTTTACTGGTAATTACGTGAATATGTTTGCGACAACTGGACCATGTGATGGAATAAGATTGATGGTTGATAATAATTGAAGTATCTTTAAGGGCTTTATGACTCAATGATCGATGTAGATTGTGGTTAATCCTTTGAGATTTTGCTTGGCTTATTTGCTAGTTTTGTAATTTTATGCATAATTCTTTATGACAATTGTAGTTCCCTTTAATGGTCTTATATGAAACTCCTTCATAAATAAGTTAATACAGACTAATCTTTGTTGCTAATTTGTATGTGTTTCTATATACCTAGTATGCTCACTAAGTTTTTACATTGCTATAAAATTAAAAGAATGAAATTTGTGATTGTAATATTATATGAGCATGAATTGGGAGGATAGATTAAGTGGAATAAATCTACAAGGTTTGAGTGACAAAGCAAGTGTACTAATTGAAGTTGTTTTAGAAAAAGTAAGTTTATCATTTTTTTTTGTTGTATCTTCTCTGTTTTTCTCTAAAAATAAACACAATAGTTTGGTGTGATATATAATACAATAGTTTGTTGTGATATATAATGCAATTATTATAGTGCAATAGATTGGTATGAATTGTAATCTTCAATACAATTGTTGTTTTTCTTCTTTGTCTCTCATTTAAATATTTTTCTAAAATCATTTTGATAGTTTTATTCCATGTTTTTGAGTTTAGATAACCTTATTAGTTGTTATAGTTAGTTTTTTTATTCAACTTTTAAGTATAAGTATTTGGATTATATTATATGTATATTGGTTGTATGAGCATTTTCGTTTTTAAGCCAAAATCAATTGAATTTCTTTTTAAATAAAAAACTTGTAAATTTTAAGTCAAATTATGCAATGTTTGACATAAATTTGAGTTGAATATTGCATAGTTCAATATAAAAATTATTCTATCAGTATTCTTTGTCTGATACTCATTTATATTTATCGTAGATTAGTTCACTGTAGAAAAATACTTTTTATATTGTAAAAAGTTTGACATAAAGTTACATCTCTCACATCCATGTCAGACTTTTAGATAACATAATTTATCCAAAAGTTTGATGTAAAAGAATTCTTTTGTACTAGTGTGTTTAACATGTACGTGTAGAAGCAAGTGAATGTCAATGTAATCCTTACTCCTTGTAAACATAAATTTATAATGTAGCAAAATAAATACGATTGTTTATATCTTGTATAAGGCTAGTGAACACTCAAGTTCAAACATGGGTCATAACAAAATTAGCAAACTTGATTATTAGGATGTGAGACTAGGAAATCTAACCTAATTTACTTATAAATTACACTAAGCATTATTATAAAATAATCATTTCTAACATTGGTTAACTTTTTATTATAGACATGTAAATGTTACCGTTGTAAAAAAGGAGACATTTTCTACATCAAATCTTAAAAAATATATCACAACTAATCCATAAAATTATAGAAAAATGATTCAATATTATATTAGAAGACTTTATGTCAATAAAAAATTAAACAATTATAGAAATGTACATATAACATTGATTGCATGAAAAATTGATGTTGTATGTAACTTTCTACTTTTGTTTAATTCTAACTTATGTAGAAAGGTCAACATACAATGTCGATTTAGATTATAATCGATGTAGTATGTTACTTTGTTTTAAAAGAATTGCTTATTATGTGCTTTTTCCATCTCAGAATTTAAAAGTAGTTTATATTTTGTGAGCACAATAAATATCTATTATTCAATCAATATAGTAAATATTAAAATTTATCAATAAGTTTACTTAGTACACTCACATCTAAATATAAAGGTTAATTCAAACATAAAAATATAGAAATTTAGATATAACATTTGTTGTGTGGAGGAACAAATGTTATAAGTACCTTTATAATCAATTCAAGCCTTAACTGGTGTAGAAATTGATTTAGGTTATAATCAATGTAGTATGCAACCTATAATCAAAGAGTTGCTTCTATTACATGCCTTTTTCCATACCATAATTTAATTATCAAGAAGTGGACTTTAAACCTAACTCAATCTTACAAAACCGACTTATAAGGTGAGATTTGCATCCACTTATAAACTATTGAAAGGCCTTATTTCTAGTCAAAGTGGAATCTCCAACACACCCTCCTCATGTTGAGACTCTTCAACTCGAGTGTGAAACTTATATATAAGGGTGATCTGATAGCGGGTGGCTCGATAGGCCCAACAACCATGCTAGGATAGGCTCTGATACCGTATCAAGAAGTGGATTTTAAGCCTAACTCAATCTTACAAAATCGGCTTGTAAAGTGAGGTTTGTACCTACTTATAAACTATTGAAAGACCTCATCTCTAGTCGATGTGAGATCTCCAACAAAAATAGTTTGAACAAACCATAACAACAACTATATTTTGTGAACAAAATAAATATCCATTATTCAATCAAAATAGTAAATATTAAAATTTATCAATAATTTTACTTAGTGTAAAGGTTAATACAAACCTAAAAATGTAGAAATGTACGTATAACATTATTGTATGAAGGAACTAATGTTATATGTGCCTTTCTAAGTCTTTTCAAGCTTTAGTGGATGGGAAAAGGTTCACATACTAGGTTATAATCATGTAGTATGCATTTTTTTTTTTTAAAAATAGTTGTTTCTATTATTAGTTTTTTTCTATCCCATAATTTAAAATTAGTTTGAAATAATTTAAAATTAGTTTGAACTAACTATAATAAATATATTTTACCTGAAAAATAAATATCTATTATTCAATCAAAATAATAAATATTAAAATTTATCAATAATTTTACTTAGTAGACTCATATCTAAATATAAAAGTTAATTTAAAACTAAACTAGCAATGACCACTAATCAAAACTAGAACGAAGAAAAGAAGTGGTCTGACCCAGTTGGGATTGACCTGTACGGCTAAGTTAAGAAAAAATTAAAAGTCTAATTTGCCTATATTTTAAAATGACACATAATTTATTTTTGTCTAGCTTAACCCTATGTTATACTCATGGATTAACCGACCATTTATTACTTAATTGGAAATTAAAAAAATAAAAATATATCTCCAAAAAATTATGATATATCGTTATTTAAAATTCTAAAATTTAATATCATTAACAAGATACTTCATACAACAACATCATATATCTTAGTATAAATATTACCTAAAACATTTCTATTAATTTCTCTCACATCCATAACATGTACAATTAAAACAAGTAAAAATTCATAATTTTATAAATGAAATTGATAATTATATTTAAAACACCACAGAATAACAATTAAATAGTTCGATTTGTTTCTCGCAAAACATAACCTCAAATTAGTTAAAATGTATATTTAATACACATAAACATAAGAAGTAAGGAAAAAAAAAATTTAACTTAAAAAAATAAATATATTAGCTTGCGAGTGAACCTGATGTTTGCTCATATAGACATTAAGCCAAATAAGTCAAGCTAAAAAACTTCTATTTTTATTTAGGTCACTATTTCTATGTTTTACTTTGGATATAAGCTACATGGACTGACAGATTCATTTTGTCAGTCATTATCAAAACTAAATTAATTTATTAATTAATGTCTAAGTCTAACAACTAAATAATAATATTTATAATTATAATAATATTTAACATTTATTTAATCTATAAAATATTTAATAAATAAAACAAATAATTAAATATTATAATTAATTGATAAGAGAAAAATGAAGTGCAACAACCCTCATGCATGCAACAACGATTAATTTCTAACCACTACAAAATTTTGCCTCTTAAGACTTCTCACACTTACAGAAAAAATAAGTCTACTACAACAAAGACTAAAGATCATTCATCTTAAGTCCACATGCTATAAAATTTTATTTCATGACTACAAAAAGAGAGGGAGGGAAGAAGACAAAAATAAGAAGTCATCTCCATCAAATTAAAAGGTAAAGTTATATGGATTGGTAGGTTAAATTCTACAATATCCAATTATTTAGTCATGTAAGTTGAAGGTTGAAAATGCTGATATCTCTAACTTATATAGTATATTTCACTATTTTATTATTTATTGTGATTCTTTTTCAATAATTATTAAAATAATCGCCTAGCCTTTCCATGAAATTATAATTAGGTAAAATAAGAATAGTGTGTTTCGGGTTTAGGGTTCGTTTTCATAAATATATTAATTTAATGAATTGAACTGTTTATTCAGTGATGTAAAATATACAATATAAAATTAGTACAAAACATTTAATTTTATAATTTTAAACATTAGTAAAAAAAATACATCAATAGTAATGTATAAATATTGAATAAATAAGTTTAAAATTTTTCATTTTAAAACTCTTAATTGTGTATAAGAATATTATTATATGAGTGATAATTGCTGATAAAAAAATATGAGTGATAATTATTTCTCCAGTAGCTAAATTTACATAAGGAATTGTTTTGTCTTAGTGATAGGCCCCTCACAGTTCGTTTTATACATGTCGGCCATCTTAGGGCCATTTTGAATACAACAAGAATAGTTCTTAATTTTTCTATAAAAACTAACCAATCCTCGTACTTACTTTTAGATAAAGACAATACTAAATTCTGTATAAGTTTTATAAATATAATTTTCTATGAGTTTTTAAGCATTTTATATATTAAATTATCAGGAAGATTAGTAAAAAAAATTGTAGAAAAATATAACATTAATGTTCCGGCTAATACATAATTAAATATGGATATAAGTTACCAAATGCTATTACACAACACAAGGTTGATCCAACAAATGCATAACCAAGAAGTACAAAGGATTATTTCCTAAATTTACACGAACATTATTAGCCTCCCCAACAATTCATCCTAGGATCAAGCATGGTTACCACTTGCAGGCCCTCCAAGTGTCAAAACCAAGCCTTGAAGGTCACTCTTCATTTGATGCTCTTTGGCTAAAGATGCAGAACTAGTCCTTCTCATGATTGGTGACGGTTGAGCTAGCACAGGCTGCCTGAAGCCATGGCAGGGTTCTGCACGCGAACAACTAGTTACTTGCTGAGAATCCCTCACATCGTTTGAGTTCATAAAGGGTTGAGTGGAGGGAAATGAACGTGATAAAGAACTGTTTGGCTCAACACATGTGGAGAATACTGCAGCTCCCTGTTGACAGATATAAAAATTTCTTTGGTACATAACTTGTACTATAGGTAGTATATAGATAGGAATCAGGTTCAGAAGCTTACTGGTGCAAATAACACTCCTCTGAAAACTCTTCCATTAACAACTGCAGTCATGAGTAAACCTGAATCAAAGGCTCCATCAACTTTCCCCCGAACTTCAGCACCAATCTAGGAGGCAATAGCCAAAGTGAAAGGAGGGTTAACTAAGAACAATAAGAGAAACATATTTCAGCATAGTGGAATTCCAAAGGGACCCACCAGGTGTTGAGTGTGACGAGGTACTTTTCTATCATCGTCAATGTGAACATACTGCTCTTGTTTAGGTTGATGTTTCCTGGGATGAACACTTCTTTGTGTGATGTTCTTCAAAACTGTGGTGTTACTTGAGTCATTGTCAAGCTGGCAATAGCTTGGGCTTTTATTGATCTGTTTCAACCAATGATACCTCTGAGAATCCATGATAGAAACATTTGCTTTCTGAGCTGGGGTCTGTTCTTGATCAGATTGAGAAGGAGATGAATGCTGGGACAGTGAAAGAGAATGTTCTTCTTGTTCTGATTCAACATCCCACACCTTTGCCACAGCAATTCTCTTCCTCTTTTGCTGTGAAGTGCCTGCATGGAATCACAACTTTCGCTCAATGAATCCTTAGGTAAAAATGCAGAATTTATTACATCATCCAGCACCATGTAGTTCTAAACAATCTTGTCCATAATGTAAATTTATTTTTCAAGTTACGAGTTAATAAAATGTCACATGTAAATTTATTTCTTAACCCACCCGAATCAATGTTACAAGGTTGCACTTTATCCGACACAACTTCATTAGCCCATTTTCCTAAGGCTTCCGTGTTGTTCCCCGGGCATGGAGTTGTCTGTTTTAAAACGCATTGTTAGTAAATAAATCATCATAAGAACAGAAACTTGAAACAACGTTGCAACACGAGCTGTTGTACCGAGTTGGTATCAGCTCCTCCTGGTATGGTCCTTTGTTCTTGATTCCAATAAGTTCCGAAAACTTTGCACATGGAAATGTTGTGACGTCCATTTGGATTCTCTGCTCCAAGCTGCAACACTAACAACTCGTTCAAAGGACGTTCATCTTCCCCACACCTGTAAGATATCAGAAGAAAATCTTATGCACAGTAGGAAATAGAAAAGAAAATAGGAATTGTCACTTCACATTTATTAATGAATAAATTGTAGTAAATGGTAACCAACCAACCCGCCATATATGGCAATATCCATGTCTGCCACAACAGCTGTGTGAGAAAATCGCCCCTGTGGCGGTTGACCACGAATATCAAGCTGAGCCCACGAACAGGTGCAGATGTCAAACACCCATATGTCATTGTAATAACGTTTATCCCCCACCCCTCCAATCACGTAGACCTGTGAATCATCAAAGTTTCATCTTTTTAATAGTATGGTGCAGCTTCTTATTATGTATCACTAGTGCAGCATTCTCTTATAAGTTGTATTATTTTGAACTAACTTATATTAAGTAAAAATCAAGTTGCAAAGTAATTAAGCATCATCATTAAGGAAAACAAGAAATGAATGTCACTGGTGAAAGCTGATGCAATGTAAAAGAACTTGCCTTGGTACCAATGCTCACAGCTGCATGACCTGCCCTGACTCCTGGGGAAGAGCCTTGAATTTTCAACTGTTATCAAAATACAAGAAAGCCATTGTTTAAGTCCCAGAAACATGATCTTTGGTCATTTAGTTGCATGCCTACCAACAAAACAAACTATGAGAGAAAGGAGAAAAATCATACCCTTGACCAAGTCATTGTGTCCATGTCAAACACATTAACATCGCCCTGATACTGATCACCACAGTCCCCACCATACACAAAAAGTCTGTTTCCAATTGCAAGAGTGCTGTGACTGTCCCTAGGGACTGGCAAATCACCTTTGACCGGAGGAGAAGTCCACCTCATGGTTCGAAGGTCTAGAACATGCAAATCATTTAAGTAGTTTGCCTCACCTTCACCACTGCCACCAAAAATCACTAGCCTTTCATCACCAACTAGAGTAGCAGTGTGACTTTCCCTTGGAGAAGGAGGAGTCCCTTCACATTTAGGACGAATCCACTCTTTGGTAACAAGGTCCAATATATGAATGTCGTTCACCTTCTTTAACCCATTGGTGCCACCGAAAACTATCATTCTATGCCCTACAAGAACAGCACCATGGCTATCTCTAGGGCCTGGCTTTTCACCCGTGGTGGCAAGCTTGGTCCAATTCATTTTCACAAGGTCCAAACACAGAACATCTCCAAAATGTAGCCCTCCACAACATCCCTGGAATGAGTATACACGGAACATTTTGTCATTTGAAAACAAATTTAAAGCTAACATTTGAACACACCAATGAAATCTAGCTCGAGGTTTTGTATAGAATATGTGGTGTGTGGTCTATACAGAAAAGGCTAACTAGTTTGATAATCAGAGGTTAATTGTGCTTAACAAGTTAAACTGAGAGTTTAGCAATGATTAAGTTATTCATCTGAAGAACTAATCAAATAATTACGAGGTTCTCAGAGTACCAAGATATGTAAATACTTTTCTCATGCATGTTCCATAAATTGAGAAACATAGGAGAAAAACAAGATGTGTATATAGCTATATTAAGAAAGCAGAAAGCTTATCGTCTCCCAAATGCGTATTGTCTCACTAATTAGAGAAAAAAAAACGAATTTAGTCAATTGTCGCGGAGAAATATAAGCAGCAAGAGAAATTAGGAAAAAACTAAAATTCGGAGATGAAAGTGTTTTGGTTATTAACTAAAGATAGCTATAAAGCAGTGAAGATGAAAATAAGTACTTGGAGCTTATGAAATCAATGAACACCTCACAAAAATGTAAATTCCCAGTAGTGAAGAAGACACTATAACACATCTCTTAAATTGGCAGAGTTCCAAAAAGGTAAAACAAAGGAGAAATTCAGACACCATAAATGAGGCCAACCCAGTAACAAGCATCATAAACAACTCAGAAGTTATTACTAGGAACTATGTCAAAAAACAAAAAACACATTAATTTTGAATAAATACAAGGATTTTACTATTCGTACCCCAAAGACATACATAAGCCCCCCAGAGAAACAAGCAGAGTGTCCCCATCTTTCAGAAGGATTATAACCCAAAACCTTTGGATACAACCGCATTGCATTCATCTTGGTTGTTTCAGCAACCAAAGACCCCATCTTTCTATCAATGAGTATGTGGGGGGTGTGGTGACTGAGTAAGTTTAAACTTTGAAGTAAGACTTAAACACAGTGCTTGACAACGATGAAGAAAGATGAAGAAAGAGGAGAGGGACAGAGAAAGAGAGAGAGAGTCAAAAGAAGACATGAACAAGCCAAGTGATGTATCAACTATCAATGTCAATGGACATGAAAAGATGGGCGCTTTCAAGTCCAAATCACTGGCAACCAACAGCAACAGATGGTTGTTGTGAAAAGAACATTATTTTTTCTCTCACTCTTCACATTTAACATTATCATTTTTCTTGTAAAGGTTACATCACTCACATACATATGTAGTCTGGTAACCTATAACAGTGAAATAAATAAATGGAGAAAGCTGATTCTTAACATTGACGTAATGGAATCAACATGCATGATATAATCATATTCAGACACTTGTGTCATATGATACTACAAACATACAGAAGTACTCTCCTTAATTGGTTGGATAAGCTTCATCAACATTAATTAGTGGTGTAATATCATGGAATGTCACTGTTGAAGTGAAAATGACACTTTCAAATAAGTTATTTTTAAAATGAACTTAACAGTTATAGATACCAAATAGTTTTCTTATTGTATCCATTACAAAATTATTTACATAGGTAGTTATGGTTGAAATCAACAAATTTATTGTATAGGGTATCATAGAATAAACTTCTCCACTTAACATTTTTGAGAGAGAAATAGATTAATCTTAGTTTATGAAAAGTTTTCTTATTTTTCTAAATGTGCATATATAAAAGTTGTTCAATCTATTTACTAGGTAATAACCATATAAAACTAATATACACTCTTTATTAGTAGACTATTTTCTGCTCTTAAATATAATAATTTCAATTTTTTATTTTAAATGTAGTTTCTTACTTTTTGAAGATGAAAATGATGGAGTGTGGGGGCATAGGGTTGTTGGGAATGGCGACGAAGGTGTTTTGGGTTCGAGGCCTTTGAGACATGATAACATAGCAAGGTTTGACAGACAGGGAATTGGGAAAGAATTGGGAAAGCACTCTTCACTTGGTTTCCTAAACAAACATCACGTTTCTCCTCTTAAATAATGTGATTTATAGGGATTGATGGAGGGTTTAGACTGTAATTTAATTGTTTTTTTTCTGTGATTCATGATCTCTCTCGTTCACCAAAGTCCCATGTGGGGTTTAGATCTAGAAATGTCTATTTTCAATGTTGTTTCGGAAGATGAGGTGCTTTGTTTCTTGGTAATTCTTTGTTTGGGAAAATGGAATGGTGTTTTAAGCTGTTGACCCCTAAAAGATTCATTTCTTTTTCTTTTTAACTTTTTCCATCTGATTTACAAGACAAAATTCACACACATACATTTTTGGACAAAAATAAACACAATTTTTATTATACTGAAACCCTGCTTGTGCTTGTGTCAAATTGTAGTATTAATTCGATCTTATATGTATATACTTAAAATTTTGTAATACCTTTAGAGACGGGGTAATTAATAAAAGTAAATAAATATATTAATACATTTTTAAAATATAAAAAGATTAAAAAGGCAAAAATGACTAAACTAAGATTATATAAACTGAATCTGTAATTTTGTTTGCATTATATTATTTTATTTTATTAAGGGTTAAATTTTGTCAGTAGTTTTAATTATCTTTATCTTATTCTCTATAAAAGAAAAATAATTTATCTTTATATATTTAAAATTTTTATTATAATCTGTGCAGTTATTTTAAAATATAGAAAGATTGATGTAGGTTTCAAAATTAATATTATGTTTACGTTCATGATGTAATTACATTATCAGATTATTCCTAATGACTAAATAAAGTATATTTTTCTAATAATAAGTACATATTCATGTTTTTTATAATTTCTTATAATATGATATTTTAAAACATTAATTATAATTTTGTTTAAGGTATGTATTATTACAAATTAATTAAAAAATTTTGAAAAAAATATAATATGAGAAGTTTTCTTGTACAGTATGTATAATTTTAACTTGAAAATTGTCAAAGTTTTTTTTTTATATAACATGTTATTATGTAAAATAATAAAATAGAAAAGAGTGATTTTTCTTTGAAAGCAAAAATTATTTTTATTTTAGTATTACTGTATATTTGATTATAATAAAAATAAAGATATAATTAAAAAAAAGTTAATTTTATAATAAAATTAATAAAAGTGTTACTCTTATTTATATTACTGAGAATACATGAGACATTACTGAGAATACATGAGACGCGCATTTGTGTTATTTTTTTTATAAGGAGAATAAAAATGATTATTATGATAATTATTAATAAAAATATTATTAAATTTTATAAAAAATATAAAATTAAATATTTTTTTAATTTTACTGTAAATAGGTTTTTATTAGGTGGGTGATTTTTGTTGCTGTAAGTAATTAATTGAGAGAAATAACAGTTATATAGAATGTAAAATAAGAAGAATTAGTATACATTAAAAGGTAGTTTAAAGGAAAAAAAATATTTTTTTAATTTTACTAAGCTTCCCGCAATGTCTCTACATTTACATCTTTATTATATTAAAAGAATATAATTGTATTATTTTTATATGTAATTGAAATATAAAAATAATATAATTTAATATATATATATATATATATATATATATATAATAATTTATTTGACTATTTTAAAACAAAGAAAAATTATTTATGTATTTTTTAAAAGTAAAATTGTCAAATGAAAATATGATAACAAAAGAAATTATAATAAAATATAAAGAACAATTGTAAAATTGGGGGAAAATTTTGGATATTAAATAAGGATGAAAAAGAGTTTCACACTGGTCTTAATTCATAATTTTAAGTATTAATCTTAAAATATTAAGTTTGTGTTTTTTTATATATTGTTTAATTTTTTTAATTAATATGTGACTTATACTTACAATTCTTTAATTCTTAAAAAGACATGTTTGACTAAAATCTCAGTTATTACAATTTTTTATACAACTAGTCTAAACTATTCAGCAAGATGAATTATACCACTTGTTGATAAAATTGAAAGAAAAACATTTGAAAGATTAAAAAAGTATAAGAATTAAATTAAATCTATATAAGAGATTGATACTATATTTAACTTAAAACCTAAAAATAATGAATTTGTGAATTTTTTTTCTTGTATATCAGTTCAATTGTTTATGGCTAATGATAGCTAGAGAGAAAGCATCCTAAGTCGAGAATTGACAACCATACAATTTAGGATTTTAGGATTTTGGAAGAGAAAAGTTGAGCAAACAAGTTACGGGGTGAAACTATATAAGAAAACATTTCTTCTTGACTTGACTTTAAGAGAGAAGATGTTGTATTAAATAAATGTATTTAATATAATTAAATATATAATGATTAATATAATTATTTCACATAATTCATTTATTAAGTTTTAAAACATTAAATAAAACACTAAAGACATTTATTTATGACATATTAATAGTAATAATATATAATAGAAGATGAAATAAATAATAAAAACCTCATAAATTATATAATAGGTAATCCACTCAAAATTGTATTTAAAATAGAAAAAAAATATTTATTTATTTTGGTTTATGCAACATTCTAAAAATTAAAGTATCTAATATGATATAAACCTTGTATAAAACTTATATTAATACAAAATATAACTTCAACATACATAAAATATATATATAAATACAAATATTTATACAAAGAAAGTCAAAACAAACTATAAAAAAGTTATTTTCTCGTAGATATAATTCGTGTATCATACCTATATATATTTATATACATAGTAGAGTTATTGTAGTTTGCAAGACACTTAACACATAAGGATAAGGTATTAAAATAAATTTTCAACATAAGTAAAAGTAAAGAAAAACAAGATATCTTAATTAACAAATCACAAAATCTCAACTTCATTCAAACATTGGCATAATCATATAGACTAATCATATCAAAGACTTAAATTAACAAGCAAAGTCAATGGATTAGTGGAAGTTCAATACAACCCAAGTCATGCATTTACATATGTCACAGTATGCAAAAAATTCTTCTCTAAAATTTTCACCCACTTGATATATTAACTTATGTAACTTAGACTATTGATGAAACAATGGATTGTTTGTTACAATGTATATGTCAATGTTTAATACACAAATCAAACAATAGTTTAATTGTTTATCCCATATTCCTATCTATGTGACTACAAATTCATAAAATAAAATTAGTATAACGTACATCATTTAAAAAAAATCATAAATAAATTAAATATAGAAAATAAATATTCACTTTATATTTATAATAACATTCAAGTCAATCCATTAAGAAGAAAAAGAAACATAAAATATTTTTTTTTTCATTTTTTTTTAGATTGAGCGAAAAGTGACTCGCTTGGGTTGTAGTGTTATTTTTGCTTAAACGAACAATCCTTCACTTGAGGAAAAGTAGAATAAAAAACAGGGTCTGAATCTTTATTCTATTTTTTCTTGAAGAAAAATATCAAAAATCCAACCTTATACAACAAAACAAATCATTTTTCAAAGGTTTTATTCACAATCACTTGAACAAATATTGTTTTCAAACAATTCAAAATGATCAATATAATTTTACTCAAACATCATCCTTCACCTATTACAATTTAACATAAATTAATATAAAGACAAATTATAGGAATTAACTATACTAATCCAAAAACCACATTTAAAATTCAGTTTAATAAGTAATGTATTTTAACATGCATCATCCAACCACCAAATCAACTTTTTCATTATGAGATTGTTTAATTCAAAATATTATAAAACAATTCATATATTAATCAAAACACAAATAATATTAAATTTAAAACACTCAACCAATTTCAAACAAAATATTATCCTGACATGAAAACTAAAATCTTGTTACCAAATTACCTTTACATCCAAATTATTTATTCTAAAGTCGTATAAAAAACATAAACAATTTTACTTACCTGAAACCCCCCTTTATTCTTAAGAAAGTTCTATCTCAAATATAAACTTAATAAAAAATCTAGAGATTTAAAATAAAATATGAAACACAATCAAATTTTGGTATAATCAGTTTTAGTTAAGTTGAAATGATTATTTTTATTAATTAATTTCATCTGATTACAAAATCATAAAAAAATAAAAAAATTAAAATAAACAAAAATTTATTATATTTAAAAATCTAATTAATTAGGATTAATGCTCAAATCTACAGTAATAATAGAACAGGATTATGTCTAAAAGAGATGAGTTAAAAAGAAAAAAGAAAACTGAGAAAATAAAGAGAGGAAAGTGAAGAAGTAAGAACTGGGAGAGAAGAGAGTCTTAGAGTTTAACTAAAAAAAACTTTCACCACTATTATAAATGTTCATATGAATTGTTGTTAAAATTTCTAACTTTAAATAATTTAGATATTGGTTAATATTGTCATGTAAAAATCATTGAAAGAAGAAAAGTAGAAAAAAATGTTATTTTTCTTAAAATTTAATATCTTATACAAAAATTAATTATTAATGTTAAAGACTGTTTTTAAGACTAGTATATTAAGATAAGAAACCTAGACACTGTCCAAGAAAGAAAGAGGAGAGATTACCAATAAAATTCAAACTATGACGAAACCACTGTCTTGTCTTTTGCTTTCATACCACATGCGGAGTCAAAGTCATATATTCATAGTAACTTGAGCTCACCAAATTTCCACTCTCTTTTTTCTCTCTATTTACGTCACATACATGGTAATAAATCTTGTGATCGTGAGACCATGGTTTATTAAAATCATAAAAATATTAGTTCACCACAACCAAACATAAATTAGTATTATTTTTTATGATTTTTAAAAAAAATATATTATATGTTTTTCATTCATATAAAATTTCCAAATTTTTATGATGAAAAGTAATTAAACATGGTAAAAATTTAATTTGATTGAATGGACAAAGATGACAAGAATTGAACGTACATGATCTCATTCTTGGTGTAAGGGTCCCACCGTGACGGATACGTGCCTTCCACACTGATGCCATATAATAATCAATCAACAACAGTAGCACATACACACATACGACATAAGTAACGTGACGGCGTCAACACGGCACATAGAAAAATAATTTGAAAATCTAAACAACTTTGGGCCTTTGCTAATGAACCTTCAAAGTCCAGTTTTAAGGTTCACCTCTGTTTCTCCCATATAACATCTTATTTTATAATAATAAATATTTATCTTTTATTTATTGCTAGGAACTTATTTCCTTTTGTGATGAATAATTATAAACATCAAGTCATAAGTCTTTCTGAAGACAAGCATTGTTTTGTTTTTGTTCGCAGATGAGTGTAGGTCAATCATTTCCATTTTCCGGAAAAGAGATTGAAATATTGCAGCTGTTTAATAAAAGGGAACAGTGAACACTGGAATGCACCTTTTTCATTCTCAATAATGGACTATCAACTTTCCAATAAAGGGAAAAGAGAGGCAGAGAAAAATATGGTAAAAGAAATGTGATTGCGACAACTATTGTAAAAGCTAAAATGTAACTAAGTGGACTTGGTATGGAGGTTACACTTCATGAACAGATATCTTCTCTGGAGAATCTAGGCTAGGCCATTAGGAAAAACACCTGTGTGTTTGCTTGGAAGGAAGATAAAATAATGACACTGTAGGTGATGGAAGAACTACATCAAAGTCTGCAACTTTGGATTATTTGGATATTCAACTTCTATAAAGTAATGTTAAAAGCACAAAATTGATCAAATTCGAAGGATATATATAGTAGGATGAAGACTTATAGTTTAAGATGAAAGAAATATTGAGATTTTATTTCATTTTATATATACTGGGTGATAGTTAATATTTTAGTCAGTGACGTTGTAGTGAAAAAAATGGTCCAATTGATTTAGTTTACGATGGCTCTATGCCAGACCCTCCCTTATATCTCCAACAGAACAAATAATTAGAACGAATATGCTGACTGATTGTGTCAAAAATAAATATCAATCCTTTATTTTTAATTAACTAAAATTATTATATATTTTACATGCAGCACATAAATTGTCCAAATTAAAAAGCATTTAAACACAAAATCAAGAAATGTATTTCAAACAAACAGATAACATTAAATTAAAAGTTATTTTAAATTTTAAAGTACAGCAAATCCTTTTTCCATAAAGTGAAGTAGCCTATATAAATTAAACATAAAAATATTTTATAGTCAATCATTTGACCACAGAAAAACTATTTTGACATATTTAGTATTAATTTCAGTCTCAGTTCATCTAGCAATATATTTACCCTAAAATACAATTTTATTTTGAAATATTATCAAAATATATTCTAAGAAAATTTTAAAAGAAGAGTTATTATTTTAAAGAGATCAAAACCCGAAGGTAAACCACTTTTAAACAAAAATATTTTGATTTAATATTTAACATTGGACAGAAGGATTGTATTCTGTTAAATTTCTCCAAGAATCATCGAACCCTATCACAAATCCCCGGACAAGTCTGGTCAGATTTTTAAAGAATTTAACAATGAATCAATGTTTTGCAAAACATTTTTTCGTGTTGAAACTAAGGCACCTAGCTAATTAAATTTCTCATGTACAGTAATGTATAAAGTCATGTTTATACATTTACGGAACTACAGGTAAAGCCATCTATCTGTTCATACAATGAAAATCACCGGCTTGGTGAGAAGAAAGCACCTTAAGCTTCCATGTATCAAGTGGATAATCACCCACCATGGTATATTTGGTTCTTCTCCACGTCGCATTAAGGCAGTTAACGGAAAAACTGCATTGAAAGAAGAAAAAATGGTAAGATAAAGTATTGTAAGACCAATGTCTAATAGAGTCCATAAACTGGATCCCTAGCTGTCTAAGTCAAACAATTTAGTCATGGATAAAGTATTGTAAGACCAATGTCTAACAGAGTCCATAAACTGGATCCCTAGCTGTCTAAGTCAAACAATTTAGTCATACGCCTAAGGAACAAGGAACAGTAACAAAATCTCAAATTTAGTCAAATGATTCTTAATACGAGAGAAGAAACCAGTTATATCCTGGTTTACATAATGTCGGACTAAGATAGAGGATAATATGACAAGCACCACACATGGTCCCCCACCAAACTTTTGTCATAGCATAAGAAAACATAAGACAAGGACCAGCATTTCGTGAACAATTCTACACAATAAGACAGAAAAGTAGTGCTAGCAAATGATGAAGTAATAATATAGGGAATGCTTGCATACACATAAAGTTGAGGATTATAAGAAAACGGGCAATTTTGTTGCATTTTACATGGTCGGAGACAGGTCAGATAGAAAAAATCTACTCGTAAACAACAAACAATAAATACAAGGGATACTTACATATTTATCAAACTGAGGATCATAAGAAAAGAGGCTTTTTTGTTCATCTGTTGGATTTAACAGCCATCTGCAGAACATCCATGCTGCACCAAGAACTGATAGAAGAGACAACAAGGCCAAGCATCCAAAATGAGAGGGATCATTTGCAATTATTGCAACACCCAGCATTATGGACTCCGCCAAACTAGCAACAGCAATCTCTGTTGTCCCAATGAGATTTGCTTTGGATGACGGGATTCCTGTCTGGAGAATCTGTGCCCCTACAACATCGTATGACATGTGTCCTAACCGCGATAAAATCTGTACAGACAGAAGCAGAACGGTTTATGTTAACAAAATTCAGTACAAACAAATTTGACAAAAAAGTTAATTTCACATTAAAAATCCAAAGTTTGAAATTTTCAAAAAATAAATAAATATGGCAATTTGGGACATCTTCCGAGTGTTTCCTCTCCTGTAGACTTATACCAACTTCTTCTATTTTAACAGTTATTCAATGACCTGTTGCAACTTTTTTCAAAACTGGTATCCTCTCCCCATGTTATATTAATAAGTTCGGACACTTCATACTTTAGTGACTTACAATCAGAAATAAGAAAGTAAGAAGAGGGCTCTGATGAGAAATTGATCCACTCCAGTATACAGCAACAGCCATGCTGAGAAGTAAAGCTTGAAATAGCAGCCCAACTGCCCCAGCCTGGTACAGAGAGAAAAAATCTTAATAATAAAGACGTGATCAAACTTTCCTATTTGCAAAAGTAAAACATAAATAAATAAACTTGAAAAGATAGAGAACAAACCTTTAAAATGCCAAATTGCTCGACCAGAGTTGAAGACACAAATGTTGCAGCAACACCCATGAAAGCACACATTCCACTGAATCCTCCTATGATAGATGGATGTAAGCCTGCAGAAATATTTAAAAAAAAAAATCATGAACCAGCAATAATGATACCAAAAAATTATTCCCCCACCCTAAAGTAAAGGAGAAGAAAAATTAAATTACACAATGTCAATGATTATTGGTCTAATTATGAAAGAATGATTAATGGTTAAAAACAATTGCGAAGACTACAACAATGAACCTCACATCAAAACCTGCTACCTTTTCCCTTCTGCCTTTTTGACCATTTGTCACACAGCATTCAGTTTAAAATTAATGACAATATTAAAAGACGCCAATTTAAAAAACTCCATCTACTGAAAAGTGTAAAAAATAAGACAAACAAGGCATATATTATGTTAATCAAAGCTAATAAGGTATGAAATGTTTGTCATATTAAACAAATAGATAAACCCCGCCAATTATGAGTTCATGATAGTTGGAAGATTTTGAAGAACTTGAAATCAGGTGCTTCACTAAATTGCTAAGGCAACAAATTACGTGTTATATGTGAAAGGAATTTCCCTAGATAAAGAAGGTACAATGGAGGTAAATGTTACATACCACGCTGTGTTAAAAATGCTGTCAACAAACTGCCTGGAGTGAGAACAATATTGAAGTAGAGGAGCACCCATGCAAGACTTGCAGGAAGAACAGGTTGACCCAGATACTCCTTCCAGCCAAGCTTGATGGCCTCCAGACCTTTAAAAACTGGTTTGCCAGCAGATGTAAGTAAGTATATTTTAGATACTCAGAAGGATAATTCTCAAAAGAAAGAATAGTATACCTATACTATTAGCATCTGTTCCAGAATCTTCATTTAATGTTCTGCAACAGGTTTGTGAAGGTTTAGGTCTATCAAGAACACCGGTAGAAAGTTTGTTGGTTAAATAAGTGAAAATAATCTGCAAATTAAGAATGGAGAGTGAAAATAAATTCATCTTGCAAACTATGGAAGTAATTGATCAAGAAGAAAGACAGAGAACTTACTGTAACTGGCAGAAGCCCCATCATTAAGCCAGAAGCAACTTTTAAGCAGACTACAGGATGAAATTTAGAAAGAAGGAATCCGAAGAGCATTGCCCCAGCTATCTGCATACAAACATTTCCTAAGTAACACATGGAAATTTATAAGCTAGACAATCAACTTAAATCAAATATAAAACAAATAAAACAAATAATTACCTCACACAGGAGATCAATTCGATTTAGAACAGCATTTGCCTGTGCAAGTGCAATAGGCCTATTCACTCCTGCCAGCTGTGTACAGAAGCCAATGAGTTTCAGAACAAGATTTGATTTTAGCATATTTTTTTTAAAGGAACAAATCACATTTCAAGAGAACAGAGGAAGTTCCCAATGAATCAGATTGACAATACCAGCACAACCCAGTCACGCTCATTTGCAACTCCCAAAGCTACACCACACAGCCTCTCGATAGCCCCAGCTGAAACCAATGTGAAAAACCACGGACGCAGAAGCAGATTAGACAGTGAAGTATGTCGCACAGAATGGGCGCGAATAATCATTGCCGCAGATAATAACTGAGCTGCTGCCTGAAAAAAATAGAAAGATTGATCCCTTTTAGCAAAAGAGCTATATCTTCCTTTATTTTATAGATCATCAAACAACTTGCCTGAACGACTGTTAAGCAATTATATGCATGCATTCTTGGAAAATGGTCCATAACTTTGCCAACCAGGGGACCACCAACAATTGTAGTCACTTTGGTGAAGAAACCCATCACAGCAACCGGCAAAAGGCTTGGATGAATCAAGGCAATGGCAGAAGGCCAAGCAAAATTCCAAAGCTGCTCCACTACGTTTGCAGCTATGCAACTAGCATAGAAAGCTGAAAATATATAATCTTTAAGTTGAGAGCAGCTTAGATGATAACATCACAGCATCAATGAGCATAAATGGAAAAAGACACGGAATAAAGTCATTGGACAAGATAGACATCAAACAAATTTCGAGCCGGGCTCGGTTCACCTCAATAAAGATAATAACTGTACTAAACTGTATTCACAACATTGTGATGTCAGGCTTATAAGAGTACTTTTGAGGCTAAAAAAAATTATCCATGAAGCCATATGAAATCGAAGAATAGCCATGTCAATATCAATCAATTGAAACCAACCCACGCAATAGGCAGTTTTTTAATGCTTTAATTTCCAATAGTAAATTAGGGAATTTTTGGTCAAAGAAAGAAAACTCTAGTTAGTTGTTTGGATATGAGAAAATTTATTTAGAGAAAATAACCCACCGTTTAACCCAACCGGGTGGGCTGGAGTAGCTGAAAGGGCATGTTGCTCCTCCTCGGACAAAACCTGCAGAACACACCATCGGAAGATGAGAAACAGTGAGCAATGATTAACAACACCCTCAAACTCAGTAAAAAAAACCTACAGGCAATGCTGTCAAGAGAGTATCTACAAATGTGGCTTCAGAGAGCAAGTTCAACGTTTCAGTCTCAAGAATATCAGTGTTGAGTTTAACAAATGGCACCGAACAGAGAGGCTCAACCGCCCCTCTTCCCTGACCCTCATCCTCATCGGTGGTCACATGGTCCAAATGCACATCAGTATCCGTCAGTGAACACTTGGAACCAAAACACCCAAATCTAAAACCAATAAAACAGAGAGAGAAAACGAACATCCATTAACACTTAATTCAGAATGCAAATTTAAAATTTCAATTTCAATTTCAACGAGGGATGACTATTGACCTATGAGAGGCGCGAGGGTAATAGAGATTCACCCCTCGGCCAGAAGGGATACGGTGGCGTATTGAAAAGGAATCAGTGTGAGGAATGGGGAATTTGCCAAAATGGAAAGAGAGGGAGGCCGTAGCAATAGCCATAGCTGTTGCAGCTTGTAGAACTTCAAGCTACCAATCTTCCTGGTGTTTATCCAACTCATGCAGTTGCAGTCCCAAATCGCTACGTTGAAGAAACCCCTTTTGCCTCAATGCTCATCCCCAAACAACACTCTTTTCTTTGGCGGAATCGTGAACGAGATCAATCCGGTATATTTCACAAACACCTTATCTGCAAGAGGTGTTTGGAATGTTGTTGGGTGGGTGCAGCCTTAGCCTGAATTTTCGTCGCGTGCGTTCTAGCGGAGAGTGCAACTGGTGTTGTTTGTGTGGACATTTTTTCTCTCTACTTGTTTTTTGAGACCATTACGTGAGATGATTTTTTAGCAGCCACGTGGCAGTGTCGTTTTATCGTTGCACGCTCTTTTTCGTTTCCTCTGTGGCGTGTTTGGTTTGGACTTTGATTTGGTTCATGATTTCATTTGCTAATTAGCCGTGATTAAAAGTGCCATGTAGCATTGTAGGATTCCACACACTAACACCGGTGCTTGGTGGAGGCCCAGTCATTTTCTAATGAGCCCAGACAAAACAGCAAAGGAAATTGCTTCCTGCACCCCACAATTACTTCCTGCACCCCTTAAAAATTTCGTATTGTCTGAAATACCCTTAACAGAATATATATTCCGAAAATCTTTTTCCGTAAAAGAAATTTGTATTTCGGAAAACAGTTTTCGAGAAGAGGGGGTGAGAGGATGTGGTTACGGAAAATGATTTCTGTAAAAGAAAAAAACTATTACGAAATTTTTTTTCCAGAATAGCAAAAACGTATTATAAAAAATGTTTTCCATAAGTCAATATGTGTATTACGGAAAAGATTTTCAGAAATATTCAAAAAAATTGAAAAAAAAGTTAGTTACGGAAATCATTTTCCATCTTTTTTTTCGAAAAACGATTTCTGAAAATCAATCTCCAACCAAAAAAATATCCTTCCTCTGTGCTTCCACCCATCACCACCTATAATCTACACCATTAATGTCCCAATAATCCACTCATCTACAAGAGAAACACTCATTCACCTTCAATATTTTTTAAATCAAAACTCAATCACATATCTCAACTCTCCAAATCTCCAATCTTCACTTCATCTTTGCGCACACCATCATCTTCTGCAGCACCTCCAATCTTCAAACACCTATGCAGCACCTCCCATTTTTAAGCACCACTGCAGCACCTCCAATTTTCAAGCTCCTCTGCAGCACCAATCTCCACGGTGGCTCCACCAATGCCCTACTCCTTTTGTCTTCATTAGGAGGGATATAAGGGTCTATTCACATGTCTTGAGAGGGTGCAGGAAGCAATTGTGGGGGTGCAGGAAGCAATGCCAACAGGAAAATCTCTAGAACCTTGAAACCCACCTGTATAAATGGCTTCTTGGATATCACAATTGGGCATATTGGAAAGTGGACTGTTTCTTCCTTCACCTCCATAGTTCCACTGCACCCCATATTTATTAAAATATCAAAAATATCTTTCTAAAATTTTCAATTATGCAACGTGAAATCAAAAGATGTTTTAGATTACAGAATTTATAATTATTTATAATCTAAACTGTATAATCCAAAATACACAAAATATATTTTAGATTGTAGAATTTAGAATACAATTTTTGCATTTTAGATTTTATAATTTGGAATATAATAGAATGTGTAATCTAAAATACAAAAAATGTACTTCGAATTATACAATTCATAATACAATATATTTTTTTTATTTTGAATTGTATAATTTAGAATATAAAAAACGTATTTTAAATTGTACAATTTGGATTTAAAAAACAATTTTTGTATTCTAAATTACACAATTTAAAATACAATTAATTACAATCCACCAATACTTAAGTCTCACAACTTCTTCTCCTTCTTATGATTTTATTTTGTGTTTGTTTCATTGTATGTATTGTTCATTTAGATGGATTTGCAAGAGGTACTCGTGTTTGTTTGTGCTAATTTAGAAAGAGACGGGAAGGTAAATTTGTGGAAGAAACTCTTTAAACATTTGTGACTGAAGTAAAGAGATTTGAGATGAAAGTTAGATCATACCCATGAAATTACATTTTGACCCTTGTTTTCATTGTGGAATGCATGAGATGCATGCAAAGATTCCCTCATGAGTCATGTAATGCTATGCACTATTTCTTGTGGCAAAAATCCTGAAAGCTTTGAAGCCATGGTCAATGCTTTGCAAAATAAGGGTAATCAATTATGCACAGTAGAAATCCATTACCAGTTGTCTTTTAGTGACATAACTGATTACTCATGCAATAATAATCGGTTATTAATTATTTTTTGATTACATAATGGATTAATAATGCACTAACAATCAATTATGAGTTATTTTTTATGACATAATTAATTAGATTAGTCATGCTACATACTCAATTATCAATTGTTTTGTTGTGACACAATTAATTAGTTATGTTACATAACTTATTATATGTCATCATGCTGTATGTGCTTCCTGATCCATCTCTCTGGGTCTTCATGCACGATCTCTCTCATCGCTTCAATGTCAACATGATTGACTGCTGCAACATGGCAGAGACACCTGTCACCGTGAAGGACTGACCGCGAGGGTCCAGGAATTGGGGGTTGAAGAAGTAGCACAACGTGGAGTACTAAATGATGGGGTCACTTATCTAGGATGTTGAGGACGAAGAAATGGTTAGGATTTCAGATCCAAAATTTACTAGTGCCTTCTTCATGACATTTTTCTCTTCGCTCCGTTTCAACACACACAACCATACCATGAAGGATCTCGTCACACAAATTGATCGCCAATTATAGGTGCTTCATCGGGGATTTCCTCTTCATAGTTGATTTGTGAGTCACTCAAATATAATGCCATGTAAGTTAATTTCATTTTATCGTAATGTAATTGGTATGGTTATTTGAAGATTCATTATATAGGATATTGTCAATCGATATTAGTGCTCAGGATCACAATAATTGGATGAATGTTATTATTCAACACTAGTTTGGGAAGGAAAAAATATTCTAATGAAATGTTTTTAATATTGCAGAATTTTACTTGTAGGAAGAGAATGAGAGTATAAATTTAGAAGATGTTATTATATTATTTATTTATACTATTCTTCTATGGGAAATGAGGGGTACGAAATTTTATTACGAAATTTTGAATAATTTAAGAATTTTATTAATTTAGTTATAATTAATTTGGAAATTTTATTTATTTCTGATTTTTATTATAATTAAGAAATTAAAAAATTTAGAATTTGTATTTATTTAATTTTTTGATAATTTAGAAATTTTATTTATTTCATATTTTGAATTAACTAGGACATTAAATATGTTAGAATTTGTATTTATTTAAGATTTTGAATAATTTAAGAATTTTATTTAAGTAAGACATTAAACTAAGATAATTTTGTGAATTGAAAAAATATTTTATCTATCATACTCAGTAAATTAATCATATTTTATTTTAAATTAATTGTAATTATAAGAAAAAATTTGTAATCTTACAACTTTGATTATTATAAAAAGTATTTTATCAATCACATATATTATATTATTTACAAACTTTTATAATTTTTTTTTCTATTATCTTTTCCTTAATTTAAATATACATACTTTTTATTTATTTTTATCTCAAATATATTACTTTTCACTTTTTTAAATTTATGTTCAAATCTAAATACACACTTAAAATTTTAAAATTTGGTGAAAATAATAGGATTGAGCCACTGTATCAAAGGAAGTGGTGAGTTGCACTTCTAGTTGCAGCAAGCCCCAATTTGGGTGTGGGTGGAACTCTCTCACAGGAGAAGCAAGTGAGCGCTGTTTCCATTACCGAAATTCACAGCTAGGGGTGCAGCATCAAACCATGGAGGTGCAGGAAGAAATAGCCTGGGAAGTGTTATATGATCCAAACTGTTTTTTAACTCATGTAATTTCAATTTAAGTTTTGACATTAAGATAAGAAGTGAACAATTTTATAAAATTCAAATAAAATATAAATCAGATGACATCTTATTAGGTTTATATAATTTTTCAAAACATGAATGAGATGACATTTCATCCGATTTATATAATTTTTTCTAATAAAAAAGATAGAAGATACACTTAAGTTTTATAATATTAAACTAAGAATATAATAGATTTTTCAAATCTAATACAAAGAATTCGTCCAATTTAGATTTATTTAGTTTAATCGAGCGAAAAGAAAAATTATAAAACTTAACTAAGTTGAATCAATATATTTTATATTGCGCAATTTATTCTTCTTCTTCTAAACCTAACTTAAATATCGCCCTTGTTCATCAGTTAGTGCGAGCAAAAAAGTTAAAAAAAAAAGGTAAAATCAAAATAAAGATGATTTATCAACGTTTAATCGTTCTAAATCCAAAGATAGTACATTAATAAGGAGAAAACGCCAGTGTTTTTCCCAGAAGTCACTTGTACTAGTATTTTGTCTCCTTTTCTGAATTATTTTTGCACGAGATAAGGTGTCTAAATTACACTAAAAGATGTGACTGGCTCTGTTGTGGTATATTGGAGAGCCATCCATCTTGGTTGATGAAGACTTGCATAGAAAAATTTTGCACAAATTGAGTTGCTGTCAAATTCTTTTCCCAGGAAACACGTTGGGAAGTATCGGAACCTGGTCCTGTACACTCAATCTCAGAGTAGAAAAGGCAACTCGTGCATAAATTTGTTCATAATAGTAAGTAAAAGATAAAAGACATATATGAGTGATAAGTAATAGAAGGATCATACACATCGTCTTTGCCATTCCAAGCATCCCATCCTACAGGTGATACCACACCACCAAGGTTTGATTTGTAAAATATAACTCTGGAACAAGGACGATAGCCTCTCCCCAATAACGAGTCCCCATTAGTGCTACCAATCACAGCACCTCCTTCAAACACAAAACCAGTTGGGTCACTACTCAATTTGCGTCCTTGTGCGGTTATGGACCCCAAGGCAGTCACATTCAACACACACCCCTACAATAAATTCAATTAATTGCTTAATCAACGTGTATGAGATTTTTGATCAATTGAACAATTAATTTAGTACCTGGTAATATGATTGTCCATCACCAAATATGAAGTCCACTGCACCTTCAATCATGGAATTCTTGAAGAAATGACGACCTGCTTCATCCCAAACAGTATCTTGAAAACCAATGAAACCACAATTGTAAAAGGCACATTTGTCTCCAGATATTCTTGCAGCCAATGATGGAGCCATTATCCCGTAACTCTTATTCCTTCGGAAATCTTCTAATACTTCCAAACCATACGAGTTCTGAACCAAAAATTATCAATTTCATGGAAAACAGTACAATGATTTGTTTTCAACAAAAATTAAAACTAGATGAAGATGTTCAAACCCATGAGCTCAAATGAAAAGAAAACATGTCAGAAGTTTGTTAAAGAATACGTTCATAGCATTTTTTAAGTACTCTGTTCGGATCTCGCAATAAAAAGCGACAAGTTTACCGTTTAAGTGGAAAAAGAAAACAAAAATAAATAATAAATTTAAGATAAAAATTGCGATGTAACTTTCTTAATTCTTATATGAAGATTTAAGTAACATGCATAATTAATTATGCATTACAATATGATTGATTATACCGAAGATATAATCAATTATATTTTAATAACGTATTTATGAAAATATAATTAATTATATTTTAATAACGTATTTATGAAAATATAATTAATTATATTAAATAATAATTGATTATATATTCAATTTAATCTATTATGTCTTTATTTTTTATTAGCATTTATATTTTTATTTATTATACTAAAATAAATAATTAATATAATATTATTAAAAAATAATAATTTTTAATTACATTTATTATAATTCTTTATTTAAATCTATCCAATAACTCAATTTCTACTTTTTTATTGGTTTTTTCTTACCTTTTTCACTTAATTCCAGTTAAAACAAAGCCTTAGTTCTTTATTTGTTTAACAACTTTATTTATAATTATGTGAAGAAACACAGGGCATCAAAATGTTAAACTTCAATAGGAAAGTATGAATAAATATTGATTAAAATATAAATTTAATGAAAAAAGATTATGAAAAGAGACAAGTTGATTTAAATTATCAATCTTAGGTATTTAAGTGTGAATTTAAGTTGTGTGAGTTTAAGTCTCAAAGTAGAAATGAGAAAGTTGAGCAACAACATATAAAAATAACATATAAGAATGAAGATTCACAAACCCAATGTATTAAGATTTTGGGTTAAAGATGATGTTATTCCCTTATGTGATTTTACTCTGCGAGATCTCTCCGATGTTTATTCAAGTGTGAGTCTAAGTCCCACATTGAGGAAAAATAAGAAAGTTTAGCAACATATAAAAAGAAAGACCCACAAATCCAATACCTTAAGGGTTTTGAAATGAAGGTTATGTCATTCCCTTATATGAATGCTTTTGTCTCATTGTGTTTAATCTTCTCAGTATTTCTCTCCTTAATTTTCCCAGCAATCAGTGTTAAATACTAAATAACATTTATTTATATAAAAAATAGTCAAGCATTTGTTATTTTGTTTTAAGAAAAAGTTACTTTATTTTTGGAAAACGTACAATTTAAGAAAAAAATTGCCATATAACTTTCTTAATTCTTATCTAAAGATTTAATTAACATGCATAATTAATTATATTTTTAACACAATGAATTATGGATTACAATATGATTGATTATACTGAAGGTATAATCAATTATATTTTAATAACGTATTTATAAAAATATAATTAATATTAAAAATAATTGATTATATATTCAATTTAATCTATTATGTCTTTGTTTTTCTATTAGCATTTATATTTTTTATTTATTATACTAAAATAAATAATTAATATAATATTATTACAAAATTATCATTTTTAATTACATTTATTATAATTCTTTATTTAAATCTATCCACTAACTCAGTTTCTACTTTTTTTATTGGTTTTTTCTTACCCTTTTGACTTCATTCAAGTTAAAACAAACTCTTAGTTCTTTATTTGTTTAACAACTTTATTTATTATTATGTAAAGAATCACATATGACATCAAAATGTTAAACTTCAATCGAAAAGTATGAATAAATATTGATTAAAATGTAAAATTAGTAAAAAGAATTACGAAAACAGATAAGTTGATTTAAATAATCAATGTTAGGCATGTAAGTATGAGTTTAAGTCTTATATTAAGTAAGAATGAGAAAGTTGAACAAAATATAAGAAATGAGACCCACAAACCTAATGCATTAAGGTTTTAAATTGAAGGTGGTGTCATTTTCTTGTGTGGTTTGACTTTGTGAGATCTTCCCGATATTTATTCAATTGTGTGTCTAAGTCCCACATTAAGTAGAAATAAGAAAGTTGAGCAATATATAAAAGGAAGACCTACAAATCTAATGCTTTAAGATTTTTAACTGAAGGTGATGTCATTTTCTTATATGGATGCTCTTATTTCATTCTCTTTGATCTTCCCCATATTTCTCTCCTTAATTTTCCTAACAATAAGTATTAAATACTAAATAACATTGATTTATGTAAAAAATAGTCAACCATTTATTATTTTGTTTTAAGAAAAAGTCACTTGATTCTTGGAAAACGTACAATTTAAGAGAAAAATTGCCACATAACTTTCTTAATGCATATATGAAGATTTAACTTTCTTAATGCTTATCTGAAGATTTAATTAACATGCATAATTAATTATATTTTTAACACAATGAATTATGCATTACAATATGATTGATTATACTGAAGGTATGATCAATTATATTTTAATAACGCATTTATGAAAATATAATTAATTATATTAAATAATAATTGATTATATATTCAATTTTATCTATTATGTCTTTGTTTTTTTATTAGCATTTATTTTTTTATTTATTATACTAAAATAAATAATTAATATAATATTATTACAAAATAATCATTTTTAATTATATTTATTATAATTCTTTATTTAAATCTACCCACTAACTCAGTTTCTACTTATTTTTATTGGTTTTTTCTTACTCTTTTCACTTCATTCCAGTTAAAACAAACCCTTAGTTCTTTATTTGTTTAACAACTTTATTTATTATTATGTAAAAAAAACACATGGCATCAATATTAATTAAAATATAAAATTAATGAAAAAATTATGAAAGCAGACAAGTTGATTTAAATGATCAATGTTAGGTATGTAAGTGTGAATTTAAGTCCTATATTAAGTAGAAATGAGAAAATTGAGCAAAATATAAGAAATAAGACCCACAAACCCAATGCTTTAAGATTTTCGGTTGAAGGTGGTGTCATTCTTTTGTGTGGTTTGACTCTGTGAGATCTCTCCGATATTTATTCAAGTGTGAGTCTAAATCTCACATTGAGTAGAAATAAGAAAGTTGAGTAACATATAAAAATGAAGACCCATAAACCCAATGTCTTAAGATTTTAGGCTGAAAGTGATGTAATTCTTTTAGATAGGTATTCTTATCTCATTGTGTTTGATTCCCGATATTTCTCTTCTTAATTTTCCCAACAATCAATATTAAATACTAAATAACATTGATTTATGTAAAAAATAGTCAAGTACTTGTTATAATGTTTTCAGAAAAAGTCACTTGATTTTTGGAAAACGTACATATACATAATCAGGTTCATTCAAGTAATTGATGGATAATATTCATCAATGAAAATGAGTATCTTGAACACATTTATACCTCAAAAGTAATGTCTGATGCAACGACGTTGTCTGCAAACGAAGTGAATGTGGAACTGGTATTTGTTTTCTCGTGGTCATCGAATGTAATGGTGGTAACACCTCTCCCTTGGCCTTGTACAAAGATGCATGGCTTATCCTTTGGGATTTGAACCTTCTCTCTTCACACAACATAATCAGTTTCATTCAAGTTATTTTATAAAGTAACCATGCAAAAACACAACAAAATAACATACTTGTATGTGCCAGCATTTATCTGAATTTTCACCCATTTAGAGTTACTTGATGGTATTGAATCAATGGCAGCCTGAAATGATGTGAAATTTGATGATTTGCCAGAATTGTCTACCACGATAGTGCTTGAAATTTGAGGGCCACCACAATCCACTGCTCTACAAACTCTCAAAGAAAATATAACAATCAGAGTAATAAAAAGAATGATCTCTCGAATAAGTATCTTCATATTCAAAGATGAACGATTAGTTGATACAATCACCAGTGCTTGTTGCAACTATATATATAGAGCATTATAACATTAGGGATTAATACCTTTAAATATGTAATCATTAATATCTATTAATTGAATAAAGTGTTTGTAATAATATAAAAAAAAATCCTTCAATTTCAGAGAAGGAAAAAAAAAAATAAAGAAACTCTCCCATGTTTGACTACTTTTTTTTTTTTTTTTTTTTTTTTAACAGC
>Ga0209489_100178_pt1 | contig 99953 bp, 100 predicted proteins | sample SiratrowhiteBW_FD_187527 | JGI IMG/M metagenome (GOLD analysis project Ga0209489, IMG submission 187527) | Root nodule microbial communities of legume samples collected from California, USA - Siratro white BW (SPAdes) (version 2) | ecosystem: Host-associated > Plants > Roots > Nodule | place... | reverse complement strand
CCGAGCGCATGCAAAGCCAACAGACCGGTGAGCGGACGGGGTCAAGGCCGTCAGCCGCCGCAGGCGGGGGCGCGCCAGCGCCAGCCTTGAGGCCGGCCGATCGCCGGGCTACTTCGCCACAGTTGCTTGTGGACAAGAGCGGCGAGAGATGACGCAAAGCTCGGGCGAATTGAGCCGCGAGGACGCGAAGGCATGTCTGCGATTCGAAAGTGCTGAAGTTTATGAGGCGATTGCCGGTTGGAGTGTGACTCGGTTGATGCGCGCCTCCTTGGCCAAGTCTTGTGTGCTATTCCTTCCGAAAGATCTTGAGTTGTGGATTGCCATGCTATTGCGGTATTTAGGTAGCGAGCTCCGTGTCTTCCCGGTAACGATTGTGCCTCTTGAGCAACACCCATCCCGGATTTAACCCTCACCGCCGGCGGTTCGCATAGCCGCCGCTTTTTGGCCACACCCGAACATGAATAAGATCACTCTAATGTTTTAAAGGGTAGCGGCGGCGGTCTTCGAAGGCGACGAGAAAATCCCAAGGTCGATTCAAATCTTGGCTCTGATTTTTCGGGTCTGAAAGGGTTGGCCGGGGAAGACTGGTTGCGATGAACGCCAAGACCGACAAGCAGAGGCTGCCGAGCCGTCACGTGACGGAAGGTCCTGCGCGCGCGCCGCATCGGTCCTATTTCTACGCCATGGGTCTGACCACCGAGCAGATCCACCAGCCCTTCGTCGGCGTCGCCTCGTGCTGGAATGAAGCCGCTCCCTGCAACATCGCTTTGATGCGCCAGGCCCAGGCGGTGAAGAAGGGCGTGGCATCGGCCGGCGGCACCCCGCGCGAATTCTGCACCATCACCGTCACCGACGGCATCGCCATGGGCCATGACGGCATGCGCTCGTCGCTGCCGTCACGCGAATGCATCGCCGATTCGGTCGAACTGACCGTGCGCGGCCACGCCTATGACGCGCTGGTCGGCCTTGCCGGCTGCGACAAGTCGCTGCCGGGCATGATGATGGCGATGGTCCGCCTCAACGTGCCCTCGATCTTCATCTATGGCGGCTCGATCCTGCCCGGCAACTTCCGCGGGCAGCAGGTCACCGTGCAGGACATGTTCGAGGCGGTCGGCAAGCACTCGGTCGGCGCCATGTCGGACGAGGACCTCGACGAGATCGAGCGCGTGGCCTGCCCGTCGGCGGGCGCCTGCGGCGCGCAGTTCACCGCCAACACCATGGCGACCGTCTCCGAGGCGATCGGACTCGCGCTGCCGTACTCGGCCGGTGCCCCGGCGCCTTACGAAATCCGTGATGCGTTCTGCATGACCGCGGGCGAGAAGGTGATGGACCTGATCGCGCAAAATATCCGGCCGCGCGACATCGTCACTCGCAAAGCTTTGGAAAACGCGGCTGCCGTGGTCGCGGCTTCCGGCGGCTCGACCAATGCTGCGCTGCACCTACCGGCGATCGCGCACGAGGCCGGCATCAAGTTCGACCTGTTCGACGTCGCCGAAATCTTCAAAAAGACACCATATGTCGCGGATTTGAAGCCGGGCGGCCGTTATGTCGCCAAAGACATGTTTGAAGTAGGTGGCATACCGCTTCTGATGAAGACGCTGCTCGACAACGGCTTCCTGCACGGTGATTGCCTTACCGTCACGGGCCGCACGATCGCCGAAAACCTCAAGAGCGTGAAGTGGAATCCGCACCAGGACGTGGTGCACCCGGCAGACACACCCATCACCGTGACGGGCGGTGTGGTCGGTCTGAAGGGCAATTTGGCGCCAGAAGGTGCGATCGTGAAAGTCGCGGGAATGTCCAACCTCCAGTTCACCGGTCCGGCCAGGTGCTTCGACCGGGAGGAGGATGCGTTCGAGGCGGTCCAGAACCGCACCTACCGCGAAGGCGAAGTCATCGTGATCCGCTACGAGGGGCCGAAGGGCGGTCCCGGCATGCGGGAAATGCTCCAGACCACTGCGGCGCTGACCGGCCAGGGCATGGGCGGCAAGATCGCGCTCATCACCGACGGCCGCTTCTCCGGCGCCACCCGCGGCTTCTGCATCGGCCATGTCGGGCCGGAGGCGGCGGTCGGCGGCCCGATCGGGCTGCTTGAGGACGGCGACATCATCGAGATCGACGCGGTCGCCGGTACCCTTAACGTAAAATTGAGCGACGCCGAACTCGCTCAGCGCAAGACCAAATGGAGCGCTCGCGCGACTAACCACACGTCGGGTGCTCTCTGGAAATATGCTCAGCAGGTTGGACCAGCGGTCGGAGGGGCAGTGACCCATCCGGGCGGCGCGCACGAGAAACAGTGCTATGCGGACATCTAGGCGTGCCATAGTTGCGTTTATGTTGGGGGCGGCTGCGCTGGCCGCGCCGGCGTTCGCCTTCGACGGCGCGCCGGTCAATCCGAAGGACGCGACCATCCCGGTCGTGACCACCCTGCCGGGCGCTGCGGGTGCGGTGCGCGCCAAGGTTCCGCCGGCGGTCGCAGCCCAGGAAACCTCGCTGAGCGCACTGCAATATGCTGCCGAGGGTGGCCACCCCATCGCACAGTGGAAACTCGGCCGCATGTACGCCAACGGCGACGGCGTCGCCCAGGACGATTTGCGTGCCTTCGAATATTTCAGCCGGATCGCCAATGCGCATGCCGAGGACAGCCCGTCGGCGCCGCAGGCGCAGATCGTGGCCAATGCCTTCGTCGCGCTCGGCCGCTACTATCTGGCCGGCATTCCGAATTCGAAGATCAAGGCCGATCCTGACCGCGCGCGGGAGATGTTCTCCTATGCCGCATCCTATTTCGGCAACGCGGACGCGCAGTACGACCTCGCCCGCCTGTACCTGAAGACCCCGGACGCCTCGCGCGAGGACTTCCGTTACGGTGCACGCTGGCTTGGCCTCGCCGCACAGAAGGGCCAGCACCAGGCCCAGGCACTGCTCGGTCAGATGCTGTTCAACGGCGACCGCCTGCCGCGGCAGGCCGCGCGCGGCCTGATGTGGCTGACCCTGGCGCGCGACAGCGCAGGCGCCGAAGAGACCTGGATCAAGGAAAGCTACAACCGCGCCTTCGCCAAGGCCTCCGACGACGACCGCGCCATGTGCCTGCAAATGCTGGAACAGTGGGTGCAGGGCCGCCGGGAATAGCTCCACGATGAGGCGGCTTCACGCCGCCTCAAGATCCAGATCCGCCCACACCGGCACGTGGTCCGACGGCTTCTCCCAGCCGCGCACATAACTGTCGATGCCGACATTGGCGAGCCGGTCTGTGGCCTGCGGCGACAGCAAGAGATGGTCGATCCGAAGGCCCTGGTTCTTCTGCCAGGCCCCCGCCTGATAGTCCCAGAAGGTGTAGAGCCCGGGCTCGTCGGTCACGGCCCGCAGGGCGTCGGTCAGGCCGAGGCCGAGCAGGGACTGAAAGCTCTCCCGCGTCTCCGTCTTGAACAGGGCGTCCTCCGTCCAGGCGGCCGGATTGTGCACGTCGCGGGCATGCGGGATGACGTTGAAGTCGCCTGCGAGGATCAGCGGCTCCTCAGTCTTGAGGCGCTCTTTCGAATAATCAAGAAGCCGCGACATCCATTTGAGCTTGTAGGGATATTTGTCGGTCCCGACCGGGTTGCCATTGGGCAGGTAGAGGCAGGCGATGCGCAGCACGCCAGACTTTAGCGTCACCACGCCCTCGAGGAAGCGCGCATGGGCGTCCTCGTCGTCGCCGGCGAGGCCCGACTTGGTCTCGTCGAACCTGAGCTTGGAGAGCAGCGCAACGCCGTTGAACGTCTTCTGCCCGTGCGTGACGACGTTGTAGCCGAGCGCCTCGATCTCCAGCCGCGGAAAGGCCTCGTCGACGCATTTGATCTCCTGCAGGCAGACGATGTCGGGCTGGCACTCTCTCAGCCAGGTCAGGAGCAGATCGATCCGCTGCCGGACCGAGTTCACGTTCCAGGTGGCTACTCTGATGGGCATGTCGGCAAGGCTCCGGACAAGGAGCCATGGTTAGAACAAACTGCAAACGCGCCCGTCAAGGACGCGGCAAAATCTCCCACAAAATTAACCCGGTCTAAGCAGGCGGTGGGCCATTGATCGTCAACAGGTTCCGCGGATGGGATGGCCGGACAAGTCGATGATACGAACTCAGCCGCGTGACGGCGTGATCGGCGCGTTCCTGTATTGGCTCGGCGGCTTCGAGATCGTGGACGGCCTGACCGCCGATCTCAGCGAACGGCAGATGCGGCGCATCCGCGCCAAGCAGATCGACGCCGTGACGCGGCTGATCCCGGTGACGATGGCGGTGACGATGCTGAACGTCGCCATCGTGCTGATCCTGCTCTGGGGCAGGGGCTGGAACGACTTCCTCGCCATCTGGGGCATGACGCTCGCGGCCACCGCCTCGCTCGCGGTGCGCGCGTGGCACAAGTCGCATCAGAGCCCACCCCAGGAAGCCTCGCCGCGCGTGGCGCGGCAAATGCTGCGGCAGGCATTTTTCGTCGCCGCGATCTGGAGCACGCTGCCGCTGGCCCTGTTCAGCCGCGCCGAGCCGACCAGTCAATTGATCCTGGCCTGCCTGATGGTCGGCATGATGTCGGGCGGCGCCTTCACGCTCTCGACCTTCCCGCGGGCGGGCCTCGTCTATCTCGCCACCATGACCGTCGCCTGCGCCGGCGCGCTGCTGCTCTGCGGCACCGGTCCGTATCTCGTGACCGCGGTGTTCCTGCTGCTGTTCGCGTTTTTCATGGCGCGCAACATCGTCTCGCAAGGCAATCTGTTCCTTGGCAACCTCAAGGCCCAGCTCGAACTCGAGCGTCAAACCGAGATCATCTCGCTGCTGCTGAAGGATTTTCAGGAGAATGCCAGCGACTGGCTGTGGCAGACCGATGCCGACGGGCATCTGATCGACGTGCCCCAACGCTTCGCGGATGTCGCGCAGCTGCCGCTACCGCTGCTCAGGGGCTCGCATTTCGCCGACGTGCTCGAGATGCTGTGCCCCGGGGACAAGAGTGCAGCCTACAACATCATCGGCCTGATGGAGCATGCCGAGCCGCTGCATGAGATGAACCTCAAGGTCGTGGCCGGCGGCGACGCGCGGCTATGGTCGCTCACGGCAAAGCCGGCCTATGATCGCGAGGGCCAGTTCCTCGGCTATCGCGGCTTCGGGCGCGACGTCACCGAGCGTTGGCGCGCGGAAAAGGCCGAGGCCGAGAGCCGCGCCAAGTCCGACTTCCTGGCGGTGATGAGCCATGAGATCCGCACGCCCATGAACGGCGTGCTCGGGCTTGCCAGCATGCTGCTGGAGACAAAACTCGATCCGGAGCAGCGCGAGGCCGTCACCACGATCCGCGAGTCCGGCGACAATCTCCAGCGCATCCTCAACGACATCCTCGACCTGTCCAAGCTCGAGGCCGGCCGCTTCCAGTTCGAGGTGATCGACTTCGCCCCGCAGGCGCTGGTCGAGACGGTTGCGACCGTGGTGCGCGCGAGCGCCAAGGGCAAGGGGCTATCCGTCAAGGTCGAGCTCGATCCGACCCTGCCGCCGACGCTGCGCGGCGACGTCGCACGCATCCGCCAGGTGTTGCTCAACCTCGCGTCCAACGCAGTGAAGTTCACGGACGAGGGCGAGGTGACGATATCGGTCATCTGCCGGGCGCGCCGCGACCTGCTGGCGACCGTCGAATGGACCGTGACCGACAGCGGCATCGGCATCGCCCCGGAAAAGCTCGGCCTGCTGTTCAGCGACTTCGCCCAGGCCGATGCCTCGATCAGCCGCCGCTTCGGCGGTACCGGCCTCGGCCTTGCGATCAGCAGGCGCATCATCGAGCAGATGGGCGGCACCATCGGCGTCACCTCGACGCCGGGCGAGGGCTCGACCTTCCGCTTCACGCTGGTGCTGCCCTGGAGCCATGCGCAGGCATCCGATCAGGCGGGCAGGCGCGACGAAGCCGACGATCTCAAAGCCCGGATCGCCGGCCTCGACCGGCCGCTGAAGGTGCTGGTCGCGGAGGACGATGCCGTGAACCGCATGGTCGTCAGCAAGATGCTGGGCTCCTTCGACGTCGAATTGAGCGTCGTCGCCGACGGCGCCGAGGCCGTCGCAGCGGCATCCCAGGACAATTACGATGTCGTGCTGATGGACGTGCGCATGCCCGATATGGACGGACTGGCCGCCACCCGGGCGATCCGGGCACAAGGCGGGCGGCTCGAAATCTTGCCGATCATCGCCCTGACCGCCAACGCCTTCCCTGAGGACATCAAGATCTGCCGCGAAGCGGGCATGTCGGACTTCCTTGCCAAGCCGCTGCGCAAGCCCGCGCTCATCGCGGCACTCCTGCGCGCGCTGGACGGCCATCTCGTGTTCGAGGACGCGCCGCTTCAGTCGGAGCCGATGCCGGGCGACGTGGAGTGGACGGACGAGGAAAGGCAGATAACGGGCGCGTAAGCACTCAGACCGAGAAGCTCGTCCCGCAGCCGCAGGACGCTGTGGCATTGGGATTGTTGACGCGGAACGAGGCGCCGATCAGGTCGTCGACGAAATCGACCTGCGATCCCGCCAGGAACGGCTGCGAGGCGGAATCGACCAGCACCACCGCATTGTCCTGCTCGATCACGAGATCGTCGTCGGTCCGCGCACGGTCGATGTCGAACTTGTACTGGAAACCGGAGCAGCCGCCGCCCTCGACCGAGATGCGCAGCATCGCGCCAGAACCTTCGCCCTTGAGGATCTCCCCAATCCGGCGTGCGGCCCGGTCGCTGATGGTCACGGCAGTCGTCATCACTCGTCTCCGATAGTCCCGCAGTCATACCCAATTCATTTGGTATCCCGCGCCTGACATAGTTAAGTGCCACCATACGCAGAATCAAATGGATAGGGACTAAATTCGCCGTGTCCGTCGGAATGGCAGCCCCCCGCGCGCCCTATGCCTGCGACCCCGATCGCAGCCGCGGCCGGCTGGTCGCCGAGCCCCCGAGCCGGACCCGCAGCCCGTTCCGGCGGGATTGCGACCGGGTGATCCATTCGACCGCGTTCCGCCGCCTGAAGTACAAGACCCAGGTGTTCGTGTTCCACGAGGGCGACCACTACCGCACCCGCCTGACCCATTCGCTGGAGGTGGCGCAAATCGCCCGCGCGCTGGCCCGCCAACTCGGCCTCGACGAGGACCTGACCGAGACGCTCGCGCTCGCCCACGATCTCGGCCACCCACCGTTCGGCCATGCTGGCGAGCGGGCGTTGGACGCCTGCCTGAAGGAGTTCGGCGGCTTCGACCACAATGCCCAGGCGCTCCGCGTGGTGACTTCGCTCGAGCACCGCTATCCCGAGTTCGACGGACTCAACCTGACCTGGGAATCGCTGGAGGGTATCGTCAAGCATAACGGCCCGCTGACCGACCGCAGCGGCGGCCCGATCGGGCGCTACCGCGAGCACGGCGTTCCCGTGGGGATTGCCGACTACGTCAAGACCTATGACCTCGAATTGTGGAGCTTTGCCTCGCTGGAAGCGCAGGTCGCCGCGATCGCCGACGACATCGCCTATGACGCTCACGACATCGATGATGGCCTGCGCGCCGGCCTGTTCCACGTCGACGATCTCAAGGTGATGCCGCTGACTGCGGAGATCATCGCCGAGACTGCGGCGCATTATCCCGATCTGGAAGACGTCCGGCGCGGCGCCGAGCTGGTGCGCGAGCTGATCTCGCACCTGATCGGGGCGGTGTTTGCGGAGGCGCAGAAGAACCTCGCCGCCGTCAAGCCGCAATCGGCCCAGGACGTCCGCCGGCAGAGCCGGGCGCTGATCGCGTTTCCCGCCGAGGTCGCGGAGGAAGAGGCTGCCATCAAGACCTTCCTGTACCAGCACATGTACCGCCACGAGCGGGTGATGCGGGTGATGGGAGAGGCGGAGCAGATCCTGTTCGACCTGTTCGCAAAATACCTGAAATCCCCTGCCGAGCTGCCGCCGGAATGGCTGTTGGGGGCAGAGGCGGACAATGAGGGCGACCGGGCCCGCCGGATCGGCAATTTCATTGCCGGAATGACCGACCGTTTCGCCCTGACCGAGCACCAGCGGCTTTTTGACTCGACCCCGGATTTGCGTTAGGCGGCGCCCATGCCCCAGACATCCTCATCCCTGCATCTGTTCGCCGATGTGCTCGCACGCGTGCACGCCGCCTGCCGCGCGCTTGCGGCGGACGCCAGTTGGCCGGAGGGCATCGATTTCTCCCGCGTGGTGGTCGAGCCGCCGCGCGATGCCTCCCACGGCGACATGGCGACCAATGCTGCGATGGTGCTTGCGAAAGAGGCCAAGGCAAAGCCGCGCGATCTCGCCGAGCAGATCGCCGGGCGGCTGCGCACCGACGCGCTGATCGCCAGGGTCGACGTCGCCGGTCCCGGCTTCATCAATTTGACGCTGAAGCCCGCCGCCTGGGCTGAGGCGTTGCGGACGGTGCTGCGCGAGGCCGGCGATTACGGCCGCATCCGCAGCGGCGCCAAGGTCAATGTCGAATACGTCTCGGCCAATCCGACGGGGCCGATGCATGTCGGCCATTGCCGCGGCGCGGTGTTCGGCGACGCGCTGGCCAGCCTGCTCCAGTTCGCCGGTCACGACGTCACGCGCGAATATTACATCAACGATGCAGGTGCCCAGGTTGACGTGCTCGCACGTTCGGCGTTCCTAAGGTATCGCGAGGCGCTCGGCGAGGACATCGGTGCCATTCCCGAAGGCCTCTATCCGGGCGACTACCTCAAGCCCGTGGGGCAGGCGCTGGCGAAAGAGCACGGCGACAGGCTCCTCGCGATGACCGAGGCCGAGTGGCTGCCGACCGTGCGCGCCAAGGCGATCGCGATGATGATGGATGAGATCAAGGACGATCTCGCCGCGCTCAATATCCGCCACGACGTGTTTTTCTCCGAGCGCTCGCTGATCGAAGGCGGCAACGACAAGGTTGCCGGAACCATCGACTTCCTGAAGGCCAAGGGCGACATCTACGAAGGCCGCCTGCCGCCACCGAAGGGCGCGCCGGTCGAGGATTGGGAAGACCGCGAGCAGCTGCTGTTCAAGGCAACCGCCTATGGCGACGACGTCGATCGGCCGCTAATCAAGTCGGACAATTCCTACACCTACTTCGCCTCCGACATCGCCTATCACAAGAACAAGTTCGACCGCGGCTTCGCCGAGATGATCGACGTGTGGGGCGCCGACCATGGCGGCTACATCAAGCGGATGCAGGCGGCGGTGAAGGCGACGACTTCGGGCAAGGGATCGCTCGACGTCAAGATCGTCCAGCTCGTGAAGTTGCTGCGCAATGGCGAGCCGGTCAAAATGTCCAAGCGGAGCGGGGACTTCGTCACCTTGCGTGAGGTGGTGGATGAGGTCGGCCAGGACGCCGTCCGCTTCATGATGCTCTACCGGAAGAACGATGCGGTGCTCGACTTCGACCTCGCCAAGGTCATGGAGCAGTCGCGCGACAATCCGGTGTTCTACGTCCAGTATGGCCATGCCCGCGGCCACTCGATCTTCCGCAACGCGCGGGCCGAGGTGTTCCCGGAACTGCCCGAAGATGCCGGCGAGCGCATTGCCTGGCTCGCTGAGTCGGCGGTGGAGCGGCTGTCGGATCCCGTGGAACTCGATCTTCTCAAGCGTCTCGCAATTTATCCGCGCATGCTGGAAGCGGCCGCCGCGGCCCACGAGCCGCACCGAATTGCCTTTTATCTCTATGATTTAGCCAGCGAATTTCATGCGCTTTGGACGAAAGGGCGCGATTTGCCCTATTTACGCTTCATTATCAATAATGATGCAGATCTTACAAAGGCGCGGCTGGCGATGGTTCAGGGCGTCGTCTCTGTTCTGGCATCGGGCCTCGCCATCCTCGGCGTCCATGCTCCGGACGAGATGCGGTAGTTTGGGGCGAACTACTTAAGAGGAATTCGGGGGTAACCGGCAGAAGCCGGATCGCTTAGACTTGGTTGAAAGCCTTGTGGGTCGAAGGCCGTGCCTTGGTCGAGGGGCGCGCGGCTTTCCCGAAGGGACGCATCATCACGATGGCCGAACGATATCAGGACAGACCGTTTCCTTCCGATGACTATGGTCGCGGCGGCGATCACTATGGGAAGGCGGAAAATGATCCCTTGGCCGAGCTTGCCCGTCTGATCGGACAGACTGATCCGTTCGCAGCGCAGGGGAAGTCGACTGCCCGCCCGCCGGCAGCGCCCGCCCAGAGCTATCATCAAGACGATTACCGCCAGGAAGATGGTCAGCAGGACTACGCCGAGCAGGCGCCGCCGCCGCCCGGGCCGCCCTCATGGATGCGGCGCGCGAACGTGCAGCCGCAGCCGGCACCGGAGCCTGACTATTCCGTCTCCGTCAGCCCGGTTCATCCGTTGCATCGCTATTCAGCCAAGGCTGCCGCGCCCGAGCCTGATGTTCAGCAGCCGCGGGCCTATCAGGATCAAGGTTATCAGGATCAGGCCTACCAGCAGCATAGCCAAGCTTACCAGGAGCAGGCTTATCAGGAGCCGTATGCGCAGCCTGATCCATCGCGCTACGACGATGCGCTCTACGGTCGCCTGGAGACAGGCGAACAGGATTATCAACGCGAGCCGGCTTATCCAGACGACCCTTACGCGTACCAAAGCGACTATCCCGAGGCCGAAGTCGAGGAGCCGAAGAAGCAGCGCGGTGGCATGATGACGGTCGCGGCGATTCTCGCACTTGCGGTCGTCGGCACCAGTGCGGCGTTCGCCTACAAGACCTATATCGGCTCGCCTCGCAGCGGCGAGCCGCCGATCATCAAGGCTGACAACACGCCGACCAAGATCGTGCCGGCTCCGACGGACTCCGCGGCCAAGGTACCGGATCGCATGGTCAGCGGTGACGGCACGGAAAAGATCGTGCCGCGCGAGGAGGCGCCCGTCGACGTCAACGCCAGGGCAGGCGGGCCCCGCGTGGTGTTCCCGCCGCTGAACCAGAATGCGAACCCGCCGTCGGTGGCGAGCGTGTCGCCCTCGACCGTGCCGCCGCCGAGCGCAGGGCCGACTCCGAGCAATGGCACGCTGCCGAACAATTCGCCGCGTCCGATCAGGACTGTGGCCGTGAAGGGCGATCAGACTGACAGCACCGTGCCGCAATCGGCCGCCGCCAAGCCGACGGCTACGGCGCCGAAGCCTATTGCCGCGCCCGCTGCACCGGCGGCGCCGCGCAATCCGCCGACCTCGGCCAATGCCAGCGTCAACCAGCCCCTGTCGCTCGCGCCGCAATCGGGAGCGACGGCCGAGCCTCCGCAGCGGATAGCTGCCACCAACCCGACGCAAATCGCGCCCAGCAGCAGCAGCGGCGGCGGCTACATCGTGCAGGTCTCCTCGCAGCAAAGTGAGGACAGCGCCGCCGCGTCCTACCGAGTGCTCCAGAGCAAGTACGGCAGCGTGCTCGGCTCCCGTTCGCCGGTGATCAAGCGGGTCGATCTGACCGACAAGGGCAAGGGGATCGTCTACCGCGCCTTCGCGGGTCCCTACGCTTCGGCCGAGGAGGCGACGCAGGCTTGCAACAGCCTCAAGTCCGCAGGCCTGTCTGCCTGCTTCGTCCAGAGGAATTAACGGCCGTTTCCTTGACCCCTTCGCGGGGCAGGGTTAATCGGCCGTCATGAGCACGCGGGCCTTCATTACCGGCGTATCCGGAACGGAACTGACCGCCGCCGAGCGGGAGTTTATCCGTGCCGAATGCCCATGGGGCTTCATTCTCTTCAAACGCAACATCGCGACGCCAGCGCAAGTTGCTGCATTGGTTGCGGAATTGCGGGCGGTGGCCAATGCGCCCGATGCTCCGGTCCTGATTGATCAGGAGGGCGGACGGGTGCAGCGCCTCGGCCCGCCGCACTGGCCGGTCTATCCGCCGGGGGCTGTATTCGCGAGTTTGTACGACACTGATTCGGCGCTCGGCCTTTCTGCCGCACGCCTCAGTGGCCGCCTGATCGCGGCCGATCTTGCCGAACTCGGCATCACCGTGGATTGCCTGCCGCTAGCTGACGTGCCGGTGCCGGGCGCTGACGCGGTCATCGGCAACCGGGCCTACGGGACCGAGCCGCGAAAGGTCGCGGCGATTGCCCGTGCGGTCACCGAGGGACTGGAGCAGGGCGGTGTGCTGCCAGTTCTCAAGCACATTCCCGGTCATGGCCGGGCAACCGCCGACACCCATTTCAAGCTGCCGACCGTCGATACGCCCCGGGAGGAACTGGAACGCACCGATTTCGCGGCGTTCAGGCCGCTATCGGACCTGCCGATGGCCATGACTGCACATGTTGTGTTTAGCGCAGTCGACCCCGTCCATCCGGCGACGACATCTGCGACAATGATTGCTGACGTGATTCGCGGCGCAATCGGGTTCCAGGGTTTGTTAATGAGTGATGACGTGTCGATGAACGCGCTGTCGGGGAATATCGCCGAACGGACCCGCGCCATCTTCGCGGCCGGCTGCGATGTGGCCCTGCATTGCAACGGCAACATCGAGGAGATGCGCGACGTCGCCGGCCAGACACCGGAACTGTCCGGCAGAGCATTGGAGCGGGCGAATGCCGCGCTCGCCGCACGCAAGCCGCCGCAGCCATTCGACCGCGTGGCCGCGCGCGCCGAACTGGACGCATTGATCGCACGGGCAAACACGGCATCGGCATGACCGCAGAAATCCTATCGTTTGAAACCGGGCGGCCCGCAGAGCTCGCCGAGGGTGAGCCGGCGTTGGTGGTGGACGTCGAGGGCTATGAGGGTCCGCTCGACCTCTTGCTCGCGCTGGCGCGACAGCAGAAGGTCGACCTCGCCAAGATCTCGATTCTGGCGCTGGCCGACCAATATCTCCATTTCATCGAGGCCGCGCGAAAGATCCGGCTCGAGCTTGCCGCCGACTACCTGGTCATGGCGGCCTGGCTTGCCTTCCTGAAGTCGCGCCTGCTGCTGCCGGAGCCGCCGAGTGCGGAAGGTCCGAGCGCGGAGCAGATGGCGACGGCGCTCGCCAATCGCCTGCGCCGGCTGGAAGCCATTCGCGAAGCCGCCAACCGGCTCATGAACAGGCCGCAATTGCAGCGCGACATCTTCCCGCGCGGCGAGCCCGAGCAAATCGCCGAGATCAAGCACCCGAAATACACGGCGACGCTGTACGACCTGCTCACTGCCTATGCCGCGCAGCGCCAGTCGCGGGTGCTGGCGAGCGTGCATCTGGCCAAGCGCACGGTGTGGTCGCTTGCCGAAGCGCGGGCCACGTTGGAGCGGCTGGTCGGCAGCCTCAACGAACAGGATGACTGGGGCGTGCTCGACGACTTCCTGATCCGGCATGTCGCCGATCCGACGCAGCGCGCGACGGTGTTTGCCTCGAGCTTTGCCGCCGCGCTCGAATTGGTGCGCGAAGGTCAGCTCGAGCTGAACCAGAAAGAGGCATTTGCGCCGATCTATTTCCGGAAGGGGCGCCCAAAACCGGTCCCGGACGCAGCTCCTGCGCCTGATGCGCCGGTCGCTTAAGTGCAAGAAGGAGAATCTGCCATGGCAAGCCTGGCTGAAGTGCGGGTAGAAGAGGCCGAGCCGATGGAGAACGAATCCCAGGCACGTCCCGAAGAATTGCGGCTGCTGGAGGCGCTGCTGTTCGCCTCGAGTGAACCGCTGGATACCGCCACGCTGGCCAAGCGCATGCCCGAGGGCGTCGACGTCAAGGCCGCGCTCGAGCAATTGCGGGCCGATTATGCCTCACGTGGCGTGAACCTCGTCCGCGTCGCCAACAAATGGACGTTCCGCACCGCCGGCGATCTGGCCTGGCTGATGACACGGGAGAGCACCGAGACTCGCCGCCTGTCGCGCGCCGCGATCGAGGTGCTGGCGATCATCGCCTATCACCAGCCGGTGACGCGGGCCGAGATCGAGGAGATCCGCGGTGTTGTCACCTCAAAGGGCACGCTCGACGTGCTGCTGGAGACCGGCTGGATCAAGCCGCGCGGCCGTCGCAAGACGCCGGGCCGTCCGCTCACCTTCGGAACCACCGAGGAGTTCCTGTCGCAGTTCACGCTGGAACAGCTCGGCGACCTGCCGGGCCTGGAAGAGCTGAAGGGCACGGGTCTTCTGGATTCGCGCCTGCCCACCGGATTTAGCGTGCCTACGCCGTCCGATGACCCTGCTCTGCGAGAGGACGAGGATCCGCTGGAACCAGGCGAGGACCTCGATCTTGCGCTGGCGCCTGCGGTCGAGCCCGAGACGCCTGAAGGCGGCAATGATGGCGGCGGCGAGGGTGGCAGCGAAAGCGGCAGCGAGGAGTGATGCCCGTTCGACGACGGGGCTCTGCGACCGGTTAACACTAGCAAAATTGCGTAGCGCCGACAGCGAATTGGCGCTGCCTTGGTCCTTGTTTTTGAGCCCTGCCAAGCCTAGGTTTCGGTGAAGATCGGCCGGGTCCCCGGCCATGCGCGTTTGGAGGGTTGCAGGATGGGTTCACTCAGCATTTGGCACTGGATCTTGGTGATCGCAGTGGTCCTGCTGCTGTTCGGCCGCGGCAAGATTTCGGATCTGATGGGCGACGTGGCGCAGGGCATCAAGGCGTTCAAGAAGGGCATGCAGGACGACGACAAGCCCGCCGAGAAGCCCGAGCCGGCCAAGTCGATCGAGCACAATGCTGCGCCGACCGCGGCACGATCCGACGTCGGCAGCAAGGCCGTCTGAGCCAGAGAGCACGCGAGACCCGGGTAGCGGCCCCGATCCTGCGCGCAAGGGATTGGGCCGGCTGCGGCTTCGCGTGAACGGAAGACCTCATGTTCGACATCGGGTGGAGTGAACTGGTCCTCATCGGGGTCGTGGCCCTGATCGCCATCGGCCCGAAAGAGCTGCCGGGCGTGCTGCGCATGGTCGGGCAGTGGATGGGCAAGGCGCGCAGGATGGCCGCCGAATTCCAGGGTCAGTTCCAGGAGGCGATGCGCGAGGCCGAGATGGCCGACCTCAAGAAGAGCTTTGACGAGGTCAAGGAGGCTGCCACGGGATTAAATCCGTTGACCTCGCTCCAGAAGGACGTCAGCGACGCGCTGCGCGTCGATGCGCTGGACAAGCCGGCAGAGACGCCTGCCACCACAGCTGTCGAGCCCCCTGTTAGCCCGACTACTCCGGAAGCGCCGACGCCCGCGACTTTTGTGGAGGCCGAGGCGCATGCGGCTGCGAACGAGCCGCTCGCGGTCACCCGCGAGATCGAACAGGCACCGGTCGCGCAGGACACCGCGCCACCCGAGGCGATCAAGGACGCCAAAGCGTCATGACCGACGCCGATATCGAGGCCAGCAAAGCCCCGCTGATGGACCACCTGATCGAGCTGCGCTCGCGGCTGATCAAGGCGCTGCTCGGCTTTGGCGTGGCCTTCATCTTCTGCTTCTTCTTCGCCAAGCAGATCTACAACGTGCTGGTCTGGCCGTTCGTGTGGGTCGCGGGGCCCGAGAACTCCAAGTTCATCTACACGGCGCTGCTGGAATATTTCATCACGCAGCTGAAGCTGGCGCTGTTCGGCGCCGGCTTCATCTCGTTCCCGATCGTCGCGACGCAGATCTACAAATTCGTTGCGCCCGGGCTCTACAAGCACGAGAAGCAGGCCTTCCTGCCGTATCTGGTCGCGACGCCGTTCTTCTTCGTGCTGGGCGCGATGCTGGTCTATTTCGTCGTGCTGCCGATGCTGATCCGATTCTCGCTCGGCATGCAGCAGGCCGGCAGCGATGAGACTGCGCAAATCCAGCTCTTGCCCAAGGTCGGCGAATATCTGTCGCTGATGATGTCGCTGATCTTCGCCTTCGGGATCGCCTTCCAGCTCCCGGTGATCCTGACGCTGCTCGGCCGCATCGGCATCATCACCTCGAAAATGCTGCGCGAGAAGCGCCGCTATTTCGTCGTGATCGCCTTCGTGATCGCAGCCGTGCTGACGCCGCCCGACGTGCTCAGCCAGTGCTCGCTGGCGATCCCCTTGCTGGCGCTGTACGAGGGCTCGATCATCGCGGTGGCGATGGTGGAGAAGAAGGCTGCAGCCTCGGCGCAAGCCACCGGCACCGACGTATCGACGCCGGCCAACCCGGCGGAGTAGGGCCCCGCAACCCCTCCGCCGTCATTCCCCGCGAAAGCGGGGAATCCAGCACGCGGCAGCCCCTCGGAGAATCACCCCGGTCTCTGGAATACTGGATCGCCCGCTTTCGCGGGCGATGACAGAGTGCTAGGGAAGCCAGCCATTTGCAGGCCTGCAAATCGATGATTTGCAGGCCTGCAACAAGCCCAGGACCACGGCCATGCACGACATCAAATCGATCCGCGACAATCCGCAAGCCTTCGACGCCGGCCTCGCACGGCGCGGATTGGAACCGATGTCGGCCTCGCTGCTGGCGATCGACGAGCGGCGGCGCGCGGCGATTCTGGCCTCGGAGCAGGCGCAGGCGCGGCGCAATGCTGCCTCCAAGGAAATCGGCGACGCCAAGAAAGCGAAGGACGAGGCGCGCGCGGCGAAGCTGATGGCCCAGGTCGCAGAGCTCAAGACCACGATGCCCGAGCTCGAAGCGGCCGCGAAAGCCGCCGACGAGGAGCTGACGAAAGAGCTGTCGGCGATCCCGAACATTCCGTTCGACGAAGTGCCCGATGGCGTCGACGAGCACGGCAACGTGCAGCACCACGTGTTCGGCAACAGGCGCAATTACGGCTTCGCGCCCAAGCTGCATGACGATCTCGGCACCGCGCTCGGCTATATGGATTTCGAGGCGGCGGCAAAGCTGTCCGGCGCGCGCTTCGTGGTGCTGAAGAAGGGGCTGGCGCGGCTCGAACGCGCGATCGGCCAGTTCATGCTCGATCTTCACACCACCGAGCATGGCTACACCGAGATCAATCCACCTCTGCTGGTGCGCAACGAGGTGATGTTCGGCACCGGGCAATTGCCGAAATTCGAGGACGATCAATTCTGGGCGATCAAGGGCGAGCTGCTCGCCTCGCCCGATCATGAGCGTTTGAGGACCGAACGCCTCGGCCTAATCCCAACCGCTGAGGTGTCGCTTACTAACCTCGTGCGCGAATCCATCCTCGACGAGAAGCAACTGCCGATGCGGCTGACTGCGCTGACGCCGTGCTTCCGTGCGGAGGCGGGTGCCGCAGGGCGTGACACCCGAGGTATGATCCGCCAGCACCAGTTCACCAAGGTCGAGCTGGTCTCGATCACGACGCCCGAGACAAGCAAGGACGAGCTGGAGCGGATGCTGTCCTGTGCGGAGCAGGTGTTGCAGAAGCTCGACCTGCATTATCGGGTGATGACGCTCTGCGCAGGTGATATGGGATTTTCGTCGCAGAAAACCTATGACATCGAGGTCTGGATGCCCGGGCAGGGCGATGGTGGCATGTTCCGCGAGATCTCGAGCTGCTCGGTCTGCGGCGATTTCCAGGCGCGACGCATGGATGCGCGCTCGCGCGGGCCCGACGGCAAGCCGCGCTTCGTGCACACGCTGAACGGCTCCGGCACAGCGGTCGGCCGCGCGTTGATCGCGGTGATGGAGACCTATCAGCAGGAGGACGGCTCGATCGCGGTCCCCAGCGTGCTCCAGCCCTATATGGGCGGGCTGAAGGTGATCGGGCGCGAGTAGGGTTGCGTAGATCGGGCGGCCGGCTATCCTGCCCGCGCCCGTCAACGCGAACTCACCGCTCATGGCCTTGCACCGCGATATCTTCTGGATCGGCCGACAATGGGCCGTGACGGGTGCGGGGATTCAGGCCATCGATCAGCGCCTCCGCGGCGTGCTCGACATCGAGATCGCGCGGCTCTGGGACGACGATCTCGTGCAGAGCCGGCGCTCCAAGCCCGGCGTCAATACTGCTGACTTCGATAAGGCGTTGACGGTGGCGCGCGAACGCTTTCCGCAGGCACCGGACTCTGACCCGTTCGTCGCTCAGCTCAAGGAGCTCGGCGTGATCGAAACTCCCGTCGAGAGTCCGGTCGTGCCGGCGATGCGGCTGCGTGCGGAAGGCCGCCTGGCGCGCTTCCTGCCGCAATGGCGTATCCGTCGCTGACACGACCAGACCGGGAACCTTCCGGCGGACCGCAATCGTCCGGTTTGCCTGACCGGCCCTAGCCGGCTAAGAGGGCTCAGAACCGCTTTCAGGAATCGAAGCTCCCGCATGCGCATCCTCTGCACCAATGATGACGGCATCCACGCTCCCGGCCTCAAGGTCGTGGAGGAGATCGCGCGCGCCTTGTCCGACGACGTCTGGGTGGTGGCGCCCGAGCTCGACCAGTCCGGCGTGTCGCATTCGCTGTCGCTGAACGATCCACTGCGCCTGCGCGAGGTCGGCCCGCGGCACTTTGCCGTGCGCGGCACGCCGACGGACTGCGTCATCATGGGGGCCCGCCATATCCTGGGTGCCAAGCTGCCCGATGTCGTGCTGTCCGGCGTCAACAAAGGTCGCAACGTCGCCGAAGACGTCGTCTATTCCGGCACCATTGCTGGCGCGTTGGAGGGCACCATCTTAGGGCTCCCATCATTCGCACTGTCGCAGGAGTTCAGTGTCGAAACCCGCGAACGGCCGCCGTGGGACACCGCGCGCAAATTCGGGCCCGATATCCTGCGCAAGGTAATCGCCGCCGGCGTTCCGAAGGACACCGTCATCAACATCAACTTCCCGTCCTGCGCGCCGGAGGATGTGCTGGGCATCCGCGTCACGCGGCAAGGCAAGCGCAATCTGGGCTTCCTCAGGATCGACGAGCGCAAGGACGGCCGCGGCAATCCCTATTTCTGGATCGGATTCGAACGCACCGCGATGCTCGACACGCCCGCCGACGGCACCGATCTCGCAGCGCTGCGCGAGCGCTACGTCTCAGTCACTCCGCTCAGGCTCGACCGCACCGACGAAGCGTTTTCGGAAGAGCTGAGCGCGATGCTGAAGTAGAACTATCCGCCGCGAAGCGCGGCTTCGATGGTCTTGCCGAGCGCCTCGAGTTGAAACGGCTTTTGGAGCGCCGGCCGGTCGCGGTACTGTTCGGGCAAGCCGGAGGAGCCGTAGCCAGTGGCGAAGATGAACGGGCAACCCTTCGCCATGATGACATCGGCCACTGGCGAGATGACCTTGCCGTTGACGTTGACATCCAGAATGGCGAGGTCGAACTCGGTGGATTGAGCAAGTCGCATGGCCTCGCTGATGTCGCCCGCCTCGGCGGCAACCTTGTAGCCGAGCTCCTCCAGCATGTCCGCGACCATCATTCTGATCATGACCTCGTCCTCGACGAGGAAAACAGAGCGGCCCGAAAGCCCTGTCGCAGTCATTGGTGAGTCCTTGCCCATTCTCGCGAACGTTCGCAGATAACGATAAGCGACGCAATGCGCGTTTCGGCGAACCCAAACCTGCAAATAGCCTAGCGCGTTGATAGCCTGGTTGTGGTCAGATGCTGCGCCGAAAGGCTATCATGAGTTCCTGAGCCGGAACAAGATTCTCGCCTCGGATTCTTGCGGTGCAGTACGGCAATCCGCCAGACGAGATCAACGAAGCAGCAGCAATGACCTCGCATCAGCACCCGCCGGAAAAGATGATGTTTCAGCTGACACTGAGGCGTCGGGGCATCAGCGATCAGGCCGTGCTGCGGACAATGGAGGAAGTGCCGCGCGAGCTTTTCGTCGACGAGGCCGATCGCGACGGTGCCTATCGCGATAGCGCGCTGCCGATCGCGTGCGGGCAGACCATCAGCCAGCCTTTCGTCGTCGCCTACATGACCGAGCAGCTCCAGCTTCAGAAGCAGCACCGGGTGCTCGAAATCGGCACTGGCTCCGGCTACCAGGCTGCCGTGCTGTCGCGGCTCGCCGGCCAGGTGCTGACCGTCGAGCGCTATCGCAAGCTCGCCGACACGGCACGCGCCCGGCTCGAAACGCTCGATTGTCACAATGTCGAGGTGATGCTTGGCGACGGTCTCAATCTGCCTCCCAACATCGGTCCGTTCGACCGCATCATCGTCACCGCCGCAATGGAGCAGATTCCGGAGAACCTGATCGGGCGGCTGGAGGTCGGGGGCATCCTGATCGCCCCCGTCGGCCCGCATCAGGGCGTGCAGACGTTGACCCGCCTGACCCGGACCGAAGCCGGGATCGAGCGCAAGGAACTCGTCGAGGTCCGCTTCGTGCCGGCACTGCCCGGCGTGGCGCGGGAGCTGTAGAATCCCGGATCGGCAGCGCCGCCAACATCTTATTGTGAGGGTTAAGCCGTTATTTACTCGACGCGTGTTTACTTAAAACACCAGTTCTGTTGCGTACGAGTGAGTAACCATGTCCGCTGTCGCCGAGTTGCTTTACTCGCGCCGCGTGCCGCAGGTCGCGGTGCTGGCGCTGATCTCCTTCAGCTTTGCAGGGTGCAGCGCCGACATGTCGTCGCGACTGTCCCAGACAAATTTTTCCAATCCCTTCGCTTCCGAACAGACGGGGTCGGTGCAACAGGCGCCGCCGCAGCAGCGTGAGCTGCCGCAATATGCGCGGCCGCAGACACAGCCCGGTTACTACCAGTCGCAGCCCTTGCCGCCGCCGGCGGTGTCCGCGCCGCAATCCTATCCGGTTGCGGGAGGCGGCGGCGTATCCGGTGGCGGGCGCGGCGTCAGCTCCTATGCGCCTCCGGCACAGCCGCATCTCGAAACCACTGCCACGGTGCCGCCGCGCTCGGTTGCGGCCGCCCAGCCGGCCGGTGGGACCAAGATCATCGTCGGCACCAGCGATACGCTCGACGTGCTCGCCAAGCGCTATCACGTCACGCCGCAGGCGATCCTTGCCGCCAATGGCTACAAGGGCCCGCGGGCGCTCTCGCCCGGCCAGCAACTGATCATCCCCCATCCGGCGACGGCCGCAGCCCCCGCGTCGGCGCCAATCGCGGCGGTGCCCGCGGCGAAGCCGGTTGCTGCGGTTGCGGCACCGTCGAGCACCCACTTCGTCAATGCCGGCGACACGCTCGCCAGCATCGCCCGCAAGAACCACATCTCGGCGGCTGAACTCGCCCGTGCCAACGGCCTCGACCCGTCTGCAAAACTCAAGCTCGGCACCAAGCTGACCGTACCGGGCGCCAAGACCGCGGCCGTCGCGGCGCCGGCTGCCGCGGCTCCGGTCGGGGCTGCTCCAGTGGCCGGAACGCTCCAGCCCGTTGCGGCTGCTCCGGCGCCCGCCACCAAGATGGCCACTGCCGCCGCGCCCGTGCAGAGCGCACGCCTGGCTCAAGCCACGGCCAATGTCGATGAGAAGCCCGCCGAGACGCCGGGGAAGGCTGCGGAGGCCACCGGCGCGCTGCCGACCTTCCGTTGGCCGGTCCGTGGCAAGGTGGTCACGAGCTACGGTGCCAAGACGAATGGCAAGTCCAATGACGGCATCAATGTCGCGGTGCCCGAGGGGACGCCGGTCAAGGCGGCTGAAGACGGCGTCGTCGCCTATTCCGGCAACGAGCTGAAAGGTTACGGCAATCTGGTCCTGGTTCGGCACTCCAACGGCTACGTCACCGCATATGCCCATGCGAGTGAGCTGTTGGTGAAGCGCGGCGATACCATCAAGCGCGGTCAGGTCATTGCCAAGTCGGGTCAATCCGGGGAAGTGGCGTCGCCGCAGCTCCACTTCGAGATCCGTAAGGGATCGAGCCCGGTTGACCCGCTTCAATTCCTGAATGGAGCGTGAGGCGGACGCTTCAGCCGGGTTCACTCTGCGCGCTCACTGTCATCGTCCGCGAAGGCGGACGATCCAGTATTCCAGAGACAGCAATTGTTCAGCCGATAGGCCGCGGCGTACTGCCTGCGCGGGGAATGACAGGTGTAGGTGAGGCGAAACTGTCCGCTACATCATCGTCAGCTTCACACCCAGCCGTCCCGCCAGCTCCTGCACGAACTGCCAGGCGACGCGGCCAGAGCGGGAGCCGCGCGTGGTCGACCATTCCAGCGCCTCGCGCTCCAGCGCCTCGTCGTCGATCTTGATGCCGAAATGGCTGCAATAGCCGCGCACCATGGCGAGATACTCGTCCTGGCTGCAGCGGTGGAAGCCGAGCCAGAGGCCGAAGCGATCCGACAGTGAGACCTTCTCCTCGACCGCTTCGCCGGGATTGATCGCGGTCGAACGCTCGTTCTCGATCATCTCGCGCGCGAGCAGATGGCGGCGGTTGGAGGTGGCGTAGAGGATGACGTTCTCGGGCCGGCCTTCGATGCCGCCTTCGAGCACGGCCTTGAGCGACTTGTAGGACGCATCATTGCCGTCGAAGGAGAGATCGTCGCAGAACACGATGAAGCGGAAGGAGGAGGCGCGCAAGCACTCCATCAGCGCGGGCAGGCTTTCGATGTCCTCGCGATGGATCTCGATCAGCTTCAGCTTGTCGGTCGGGTTGCGCTCCGCGTTGAGGGTGGCATGCGCCGCCTTCACCAGCGATGACTTGCCCATGCCACGCGCGCCCCAGAGCAGGGCGTTGTTGGCGGGCAGGCCATTGGCGAAGCGCTCGGTGTTTTCCATCAGGATGTCGCGCATCCGGTCGACGCCTTTCAGTAGGAATAGCTCGACGCGGCTGACCCGCGGCACTGCCGCAAGGCGGCCGTCCGGGTGCCAGACGAACGCGTCGGCCCGTTCGAACGACTCGGGTTCGAGGGTCGGGTTGCCCTGGGCCGAGAGATGCGCTGCAATGGTCTCCAGCGCGCGGACGATGCGCTCCTGGGAGGGATCGACCGGGGCTGCCGTAGCGGCGCCCTTGGGACGTTTTGCCGCGACGCCGGCGGGCTTCTTGGCAGGGGTATTGGGGCCTTTGCCGGCCGGGCTTTTGCTGGGTTTTTTGGGCATGTCCGAAGTTCCTGAGAACGCAGCCTTATCGGGCCTGAGGACGCGCCGCAAGGTGGGCCAAAAGGGCGGTCTGGCAGCGTTGCAATTGGGGCAATGGCCGCTATAGTCCGCGCGAATTTGACCGAACCGGTCGCCTTTGAGGGCCTGACCGGCTCTCCCCCGTTGTCACGAGGATCGTCCGAATGCTGATTACCCCTGCGTATGCCCAGGCCGCGGGCGCCGGCGACACCAACAGCATGTTGATGTCGCTGCTGCCGTTCGCCCTGATCTTCGTGATCATGTACTTCCTGATTCTGCGTCCGCAGCAGAAGAAGGTCCGCGATCACGCCGAACTCGTGAAGAACATTCGACGCGGCGACACCGTCGTGACCTCGGGCGGCCTCGTCGGCAAGGTCACGAAGGTCGTCGATGACGATCAGATCGAGTTCGAGATTTCGGACGGCGTCCGCGTGCGGCAGATGCGCCAGATGATCTCGGGCGTGCGTGCCAAGGGCGAGCCGGCCAAAGAAAGCTCGAAGGAAAGCGCCAAGGACGACACCGCGGCGAAGTGAGCGCTTCACCGCGAGTCTCAAGTTTCCTGATCTGACAGGTCCAGTCGATGTTGTATTTCACGCGGTGGAAGGCGCTGGGGATTATCCTGACGGCGCTGATCGTGTGCCTCTGCGCGGTCCCCAACTTCTTCCCCGAGGCACAGGTCAAGACCTGGCCCGCCTGGGCGCAGCGCCGGCTCGTCCTCGGCCTCGACCTCCAGGGCGGCTCCTATCTGCTGCTCGAGGTCGATTCCAGCTACGTGAAGAAGGAGCGGCTCGACCAAATCCGCGACGACGTTCGCCGGACGTTGCGCGATGCCAAGATCGGCTTCACCGGCGGCGTCACCGTGCGCAACGACGCAGTCGAGGTTCGCATCACCAAGGAAGCCGATGCGCAGGCCGCACTCGCCAAGCTGCGGGAGCTGTCCCAGCCGCTGGGCGGCCTGATGGGATCCAGCGGTCAGCGCGACCTGGAGGTGGCTGATGCCGGCGGCGGCGTGATCCGCCTGTCCATCCCGCAGGCTGCGATGCTCGACCGCATGCGCAAGACCATCGAGCAGTCGATCCAGATCGTCGAACGCCGCGTCAACGAGCTCGGCACCGTCGAGCCCGTGATCCAGCGCCAGGGCAACGACCGCATCCTGGTGCAGGTCCCCGGTCTCCAGGACCCGACGCGCCTGAAGGAGCTGCTGGGCAAGACCGCGAAGATGGAATTCCGCATGGTCGATACCTCCGTGCCGCCTGATCAGGCGCAAGCGGGCAGGTTGCCGCCGGAATCCGAGCTGCTGATGAGCGCATCGCCGCCGCCGACGCCCTACGTGGTCAAGAAGCAGGTGCTGGTCGCTGGCGGTGACCTGACCGACGCCCAGGCGAGCTTCGACCAGCGCACGGGCGAACCGGTCGTCAGCTTCAAGTTCAACACCTCGGGCGCCCGCAAGTTCTCGCAGGCCACGACTGAGAACGTCGGACTGCCCTTCGCCATCGTGCTCGACAACAAGGTGATCTCGGCGCCCGTGATCCGCGAGCCGATCACCGGCGGCCAAGGCCAGATCTCCGGTAACTTCACCGTGCAATCGGCCAACGATCTCGCAATTCTCCTGCGCGCCGGCGCGCTGCCGGCGCCGCTCACGGTGGTCGAGGAACGCACCGTCGGTCCGGGCCTCGGCCAGGACTCGATCGAGAAGGGCGAGCTCGCCGCCTATGTCGGTTCGATCCTCGTCATCGTGTTCATGCTCGTAACCTATCGGCTGTTCGGGGTGTTCGCGAACATCGCGGTGGCCATCAACGTCGCCATGATCTTCGGCCTGTTGTCGCTGCTCAACGCCACGCTGACGCTGCCCGGCATCGCCGGCATCGTGCTCACCGTCGGCATCGCGGTCGACTCCAACGTGCTGATCTATGAGCGCATCCGCGAGGAGCTGCGCGGCGGACGCAACGCGATCTCGGCGATCGATGCCGGCTTCAAGCGCGCGCTCGCGACCATCCTCGATTCCAACATCACCACCTTCATTGCCGCCGCGGTGCTGTTCTACATCGGCACCGGCCCGGTGCGCGGCTTCGCCGTGACGCTCGGCATCGGCATCATCACCACGGTGTTCACCGCGTTCACGCTGACCCGGCTGATCGTGGCATGGTGGGTGCGGTGGCGGCGGCCGCAGAGCGTGCCGATCTAGGAGCCAAGACCGTGAATCACTACATTCTCATCGGGCTTGGCATCTTGATTGCCGTCCTCACCGTGGTCGCCGCGCTTGGCGTCCTACCGTCGCTGCGCATCGTCCCCGATGATACGCATTTCGACTTCACGCGCTTCCGCCGCATCAGCTTCCCGATCTCGGCGGCGCTGTCGATCGTCGCGATCACGCTGTTCTTCACCCATGGCCTGAACCTCGGTATCGACTTCAAGGGCGGCACGCTGTTGGAGGTGAAGGCGAGGTCAGGCACCGCCGACATCGCGGCGATGCGCACCAAGCTCGATGCCCTGGGTCTCGGCGAAATTCAGTTGCAGCAGTTCGGCGGCCCCGACAACGTGCTGATCCGCGTTGCGGAACAGCCGGGTGGCGACGCCGCACAGCAGGCGGCCCTGCAGAAGCTTCGAGGCGCGCTCGGCGACAGCGTCGACATTCAGCGCACCGAGGTGCTCGGTCCGCGTGTCGCTGGTGAGCTCCTGGCCTACGGCATGCTCGGCCTGATGCTCGCCATCGTTGGCATCCTGATCTATCTCTGGTTCCGCTTCGAATGGCAGTTCGCGCTCGGCGCGATGATCGCCAACGTGCACGACATCGTGCTGACGATCGGCTTCATGTCGATCAGCCAGGTCGATTTCGACCTGACCAGCATCGCCGCGCTCCTGACGATCCTCGGCTATTCGCTCAACGACACCGTCGTCATCTATGACCGTATCCGCGAAATGCTGCGGCGCTACAAGAAGATGCCGATGCCGCAGCTGCTCAACGAGTCCATCAACTCGACGCTGTCGCGCTCGATCATCACTCACTTCACAGTGACGCTGGCGCTGCTCGCTCTGCTGCTGTTCGGCGGCCACGCGATCCACAGCTTCACCGCGGTGATGATGTTCGGCGTGGTGCTGGTCGGCACCTACACCTCGATCTTCATTGCGGCGCCGATCCTGATCTATCTCGGCGTCGGCGAGCATCGCGAGGATGCGCCCGATTCCGCTACGCCGGCGAAGAAAAGCAAGGCATGATCCGAACCTCATGCCCTCGCAGGAGTTTGCGGGGGCAGTAAGCCCATTCGGACGAAGCTCATGGCCGGCGATCCCAACGCTCCGCATTTCCCGCGCTCGGCGCCGATCGATGCCTATGGCAAGGGCGGCTTCGCCTTTGCCGGCATGTCGCATCGAGGATCGCTGCTGTGCCTGCCCGATGCGATCTGGGCCTGGGATGTGACGGACCCCCAGAAGATCGATCGCTACTCGCTGGATCGGGTGTTCGCAGCCGCCAACAGCATCGACACGCTGCTCGTCGGCACCGGAACCGGACTCTGGCTGCCCCCGCCGGAGCTCCGCCAGGCGCTCAAGGCGGTGAGGGTGGTGTTGGACACGATGCAGACCGGCCCGGCCGTGCGCACCTACAACATCATGATCGGCGAACGGCGGCGCGTCGCAGCCGCGCTGATCGCCGTGCCATGAGCCGCGCTGCGCCGCCGCCCGACTCCGTTGCCTTCTGCGCCGATCTCGTGCGTAGCCATGACTTTCCGCGCTATGCCGCGACCCTGTTCGCGCCTGCCGCCGAGCGCCGCGCGTTGTTGGCGCTCTATGCCTTCAATGTCGAGATCGTGCGCGTCCGCGATCAGGTGAGCCAGCCATTGCCCGGCGAAATCCGCCTGCAATGGTGGACCGACATGCTGTCGGGCCATGTCCATGGCAGCGCTGAGGGCAATCCCGTGGCGGCCGAACTGCTGCGCGCGATCCGCGATTTCGACCTGCCCGTCGAGCCGCTGTCGCTGCTTGCCGACGAGCACCAGTTCGATCTCTACAATGACCCGATGCCGACCATGGCCGCGCTGGAGGGGTATCTGGCGGCGACGTCATCGGCACTGTTCGATCTCGCTGCCCGGATCATGGGACCACGATCGGAGGCGGTCGAGCATCTCGCTCGTCATGCCGGACTGGCGCAGGGCCTCGTGCAGGTCATAGCCAATTTGCCGCGCGATGCCGCGCACCGGCAGCTGTTCTTGCCGCAACAGGTGCTCGAGAGGCACAATTGCAGCATGCAGGATGTCTTCGCCGGCAAGGAGACACCCAGTCTCCACGCGGTGCTGGAGCAGCTTGCGGCTGAAGCCCGGCAGCATATGACGGCGTCGTCGTCGCTGCTGGCGCAGGTGGCGCCGTCCGTGCGGCCGGCGTTTCTACCGCTGAGCCAGGCGCAGGCCGATCTCAAGCGCCTCTCGCGTCCGGGACGAAACCCGTTTACGCTGCAGCCGTCGTCGCGGCTGCGCACGCTCTGGACACTGTGGCGCGCCTCGCGATCACGTGAATTTACCAAATAGAGGCTGGCTTATCGCCTGGGCCGGCGAAATGCTCTATGCTGTCCCATGGCTGACTTGTCCCAAACCACGTCCTCCGAAGTCAGCGGCCTTCCGGTCGCACCGGAAGACATTCGCGCTGCCGCCGAGACCATCCAGGGCGCCGTCGTCGAGACGCCCTGCAACTACAGCCGCACGCTGAGCAGCATCTGCGGCTGCGACATCTGGCTCAAATTCGAGAACCTCCAGTTCACCTCCTCGTTCAAGGAGCGCGGCGCGCTCAACCGGCTGACCGCGCTGACGCCGGAAGAGCGCGCGCGAGGCGTGATCGCAATGTCCGCGGGCAATCACGCGCAGGGCGTCGCCTACCACGCCAAGCGGCTCGGCATTCCCGCCACCATCGTCATGCCTATCGGCACGCCGATGGTGAAGATCGAGAACACCAGGCATCACGGCGCCGAGGTGGTGGTCACGGGCGCGACGCTGGAAGAGGCGGCCGCCTTTGCGCGCAGCCATGGTGAAGCGCACGGCATGATCTTCGTCCATCCCTATGACGATCCGCTCGTGATCGCGGGGCAGGGCACGATCGGGCTGGAAGTGCTCAAGGCGGTCCCGGAGCTCGATACGCTGGTCGTCCCGATCGGCGGCGGCGGGTTGATCAGCGGCATTGCCATTGCCGCGAAATCGATCAAACCGTCGCTGCGGATATTGGGCGTCGAGGCCTGGCTCTATCCCTCGATGTACAACGCCATCCATGACGGCAATCTGCCGGCGCGCGGCGATACGCTCGCCGAGGGCATTGCGGTGAAATCGCCGGGCAAGATCACCACCGAGATCGTCCGCCGCCTCGTCGACGACATTGCGCTCGTTAGCGAAGCGGAGCTCGAGCGCGCGGTCGCGACCCTGATCTCGATCGAGAAGACTGTTGTCGAGGGCGCCGGCGCCGCCGGCCTTGCCGCGCTGATGTCCGATCCGTCCCGCTTTGCCGGCCAGAAGGTCGGCCTGGTGCTGAGCGGAGGCAATATCGACACGCGGCTGATCGCCTCCGTCCTCACCCGCGAGCTGGCGCGCGAGGGGCGGTTGACGCAATTGTCGCTCGATATTCCCGACAGACCAGGACAGCTTGCCGCGGTAGCGGCCCTGCTGGCCGAGGCGGGTGCGAACATCATCGAGGTCTCGCATCAGCGGACCTTTTCCGACCTGCCGGCCAAGGCGACGCTGCTGCAGCTCGTCATCGAGACCCGTGATGCCGCCCATCTCGACGAGGTGATGGCCCGGCTCAGCGCATCCGGACTGAGCGCGCGCTGCGCTTGAGCGCAACGCGAGGCCGAGCCGAGCGCTACTCGGGAAGGCCCGCAACGCGGAGCGCGTCGCCCAGCGAGGAGGCCAGCGCCGGCGCGCAGTTGACGCCCTGAAATTGACGGCCGTAGCGGAAGGTCGGGTGTAGCTCCAGCACCCGCGCGGCCGCTGCCTTCGCCTCCTGCAATCGTCCCAGCTTTGCCAGCGCTGCGGCCAATTGCACATAGGTGATGCTGTGGCGAGGATTGGCCTGAACCGAGCGGTAAGCGGCGCGGCACGCCTCCTCATATCGGCCGCGGTGGAAGTGCCCGAGCGCCTGGGCGTCGAATGCGGCGAAAGCCCAGGAATCGAACGGGCTGAGCCGCAGGCCTTGCTCGCTCCATTCGATGGCGTGGTCGGAATCTCCGCCCCAGCCGAGCACGACACTTCCGAGAATGTAGGTCAGCGCCGATGATGGGCTGATGGCGAGCGCGGCCTCGAACGCGGTGAATGCCGCGGAGCGATCGTGCCCGTCCATGCCGACCGAAAAGCCCGCGAGCGTGAGCGCAAGTGCGTCGTCCTGGCCGTGGACGATGGCCGAGCGCGCGTGGCGGATCGAAGCCTCGCGATTGGCTTCCTGCAGACCGGCCCGGAGAAACAAGCAGTGATGGCACATTGCTGCATTGCCGTGCGCGAGCGCATACGCAGGCTCGAGCGCGATTGCACGCTCAAGCAACACGAGCGCCTGGGTGACCTGGGCGGGCATGCCGGAGTCAACGTCCGGCTGGGCGCGCAGGACGAGATCATAGGCATCCAGGCTGTCCGGCCGCTTGCGCTTGACCCTGTTGATCTCGGCACGCCGCAGGCTGGGCGCGATGGCACCGACGGTCGACAATGCAATGTCATCCTGGAGGGCGAAGACGTCTTCGGACCGGCGGTCAAATCGCTCGGCCCATACGTGCATTCCGCTCGCCGCATCGATCAACTGGCCGGTGATGCGGACCAGCGTGCCTGTCCTGCGGACGCTGCCTTCCAGGACGTAGCGTACACCAAGCTCGCGGCCGACCTGCTTCACGTCCACCGCACGGCCCTTGTAGGCGAATGTGGAATTCCGCGCGATCACGAACAGCCAGTTGATGCGTGACAACCCGGTGATGATGTCGTCGACCATTCCGTCGGCGAAATAATCCTGCTCCGCATCGCCGCTTAGGTTCGTGAAAGGCAGCACCGCGATCGACGGCCTGTCGGGCAGTGTCAGCGGCGGCGCTTGCGGCGCTGCCTGTGCGCGATCCGGATCGGACGTCGTCACGGTGGGGCCGACATAGCGATAGCCGCGGCGCGGCAACGTTTCGATCCAATGTGCATCGCCGGAGATGTCAGCCAGCGTGCGCCGCACCGCCGCGATCTGGACCGTCAGATTGCTGTCCTCAATGGCCTGGCCGGGCCAGGCCGCCTCGATCAAGGCATCTTTCGAAACTGGCGCGCCAGCCTGCCGGACGAGGAGGGCGAGGAGCAGCACGGCCCGCCGGCCGAGTCCCGTCGGCTCAGCCCCGTGGAACAGGATTCCCGCCTCGGCATCGAGCCGAAAGGGACCAAATTCAAGGATCGCGGCCATCGCCGAAGAAGGGCACATTTCGCAGGTTTTTTGCAACGTTTTCCGATCGGCTTCACCACTTTCGGGCTGGCCTGGATCACTATCGCGGCTGCAACAAGCGATGGAGGGGTACATGACCGTGAAACACGTGATCCGCAGGCCAGGCGAGTCCGAAGGGGTTGTGCTGCGCGGCAAACCCATGGGCTTCCTGGTGACGGGCGAGGACACCAGGCACACGAGTATGTTCGACTGGACGATTCCGGCCGGATTTGCCACCGGCCGGCACGTGCATCGTGTTCAGGAAGAGACCTTCTACATGCTCGAAGGCGAGTGTGAATGGCACGTTGGGGATGAGGTTGTCCGGGCAACCCCCGGGACCTTTCTCTTCATTCCTTCGGGCGTGGCTCACAACATCACCAACGTGAGCGAGAAGCCCGCGCGTGTGCTCATGACCGTCTCCCCGCCGGGACACGAGCATTATTTCGAGGAACTGGCCAAGTTGACGGCGAGTGGGCCGCCGGATGCGCGAGCCATCAGCGCCTTGCGCGCCCGCTTTGATACCGACCAACTCTCGGCATTGACGACAAGAGCTTGATGTCAGGCGGCGCGATCGTGGCCGACGTCACGTCGGCCGGTCGCGCCGGCTCCTTTTGCTATCGTGACGTCAGGTCCGCCAGATGCGCGACCAGCCGATCGACCTCGGCCTCCGTGTTGTAATAATGCGGTGACGCCCGCATGAGATGCGGCAGCGAGCGAAGCTCAGCATCGATGCGCGTGCTCGACGGATCCGAAGCGCCGATCGTGATGCCGGCTGCAGCGGAACTTGCGACAATGTCGTCCGCCCCGTGCCCGGCCATCGTGAAGCTGACGATCGCACCCGGCGAACGCCCAAGGTCGCGAATGGTGATGCCGGGAAGGGCCGCAAGGCCGCGGCGCAGGCGGCCCGCGAGCAGCCGGCAGCGCTCCTCGATGGCATCCATGCCGATGTCCAGCGCATAATCGATGGCAGCGCCGAGCCCGAGCCGGGCCGCATAATTGTTCTCCCAGGTTTCGAAACGGCGCGCATCGTCGCGGAGCCGATATTCATCGCGCGAGACCCAGGGCGCTGCGAAATGGTCGATCATCGGCGGTTCGAGCCGTTGCAGCAGCGCACGGCGGACGTAGAGAAAGCCCGTGCCGCGCGGGCCGCGCAGGAATTTGCGCCCCGTTGCCGACAGCATGTCACAGCCGACGGCTTCGACGTCGACCGCCATCTGTCCGACCGCCTGGCATGCGTCGAGCAGATAGGGAATGCCGTGCGCCCGCGCGATCTTGCCGATTGCCGCGGCGGGATTGACCAGCCCGCCATTGGTCGGCACCCAGGTGATGGCGATCAGCTTCACGCGCTCGTCGATCATGCGTTCGAGCGCGTGCACGTCGAGCTCGCCGCTGGAATCGCTCGGCACGACGTCGATCGTCACGCCGGTTCGTTTCGCGGCCTGAAGAAAGGCGACATAGTTGGCGGCGTATTCCGCCTCGGCGGTCAGGATGCGGTCGCCCTCGCGGAACGGCAGCGCGTAGAACGCCATCTGCCAGGCAACGGTCGCGTTCTCGACAAGTGCGATCTCATCGGGGGCGGCATTGATCAGGCGCGCGACCGAGCCGTAGATCGCGTCGAGCCGATCGGATTCACGGTCGGCAGCGGCATAACCGCCGATATCGCTTTCGAGATCGATATGCTGCTTCATCGCCGCGACAACGGGCGCCGGCATCAGGGCCGCACCGGCATTATGCAGGTATACGAGCCGCGAGGCGGCCGGTGTCTCAGCACGTATCCGCTCGATGTCGATCACTTGCGCCTCCGCCTCCTGGACGTTCGTGCATGAACTGGACGTTCGTGCATGAATTTGACACGTCGAAGACTGCGAGCAAGACGGCCCGGTCTCGTTTCAGATGCAGAGGCTGAGCAGCTTGATGTGGCAGTTGCTGGATTTGGGCTTGCTTGCCGGAGCAGCCTCGCGCTTCACGGCAACCAGCGGCTCCTTGTCCTTCTTGCCTTTACCCTTGCCCTTCGGCTCGTAGTCGCCGGCGATTACCATGGCCCAATAGGTGCGCTTGCCGCTGGCATTCTTGGCGCTCGCAAGGCCGACGCGAGAGGCGTTGTGCAGCAACAGGTTCTTGCGGTGCCCGGACGAGTCGATCCACTGACCCAACGTCTTCTCGAAACTGTCATACCCGTAGGCGATGTTCTCGGCGGCGCGCCCCGCGCCCGCCGGTGCGACACGGCGGTTGAACGGACCGAGTGCGTCGTGGCTCAGGTCATCCTTCGCCGCCATCGCGCGGGCCTGATCCATGGCAATGCGGTCGAGCGTGGCATCGCGGACGACGCGGATCTCGCCATGCTTGAGACGGAAGCTCGAGATCAACTCGGCCGGCGAGTCGGCCATCGCGGGCGTGCCTGCCAGCAACAGAAGGCCAGCGATCATCCCGCCAACCACACGATGTATTATCGCTCCCCGAGCGCCCATGATCTTTCCCAACCCAGCCTTGTCCGTACGCTTCTCCATCGCCAATGTGGACGCTTCAAGGCGCAGACCCCGCGCTAGCTCGTCGGCAGGTTCGCCTCGAAATTGAAGCGGTCGCGAAGGTTCTTGCGCTGCTCCAGGATGTCCTTGAGGAAGGCCCGGTCCTGCTCGTTCGTCATCATCGGCTCGATCAGGTCGAGCTGGTTCATGGCGACGAGTTGCAGGACCTCGGTGCGCGGCTTGCCGCTGGTGTTGCGTGGCAGGGCGTGCACGACCTGGATGTGCTCGGGTGGCTTCGGTCCGTTGGCGGCGGCAAGCTCGCTGCGGAGCTGGCCTTCGAGCGCGGCCTGATCGGCTTCGACGAAGGCATAGAGCCCGACGCCGGAGCGCCGGTCGGCAAAGGCGACGATGGCGGCGTCGCGCACGGCAGGATTCCGCAGGATCAGTTCGGCCAGGACCGGCGCGTCGTTGACGAGCCTGCGGCCGCCACCCTCGCGGTCGGTGAAATTGAACAGGCCGCGGGTGACGGCGCGATAGACCTTCTTGCCGGTGGCAAGCCACAGGCTCGCGGCGAACGACTTCTTCGCCAGTATCTTTCGCTCCCGCGGCGTCAGCGCCTCCGGCGCGTAGGAGCGCTTGTGCTTGAGCAGATGCCGCAGGTCTTCATAGGCGAGGATGCGATAGAGCCGGCCGCGGCGGTTAAAGCAAGCTGCAAGCTGGAAGTCGGTCACATAGGCCCTGCCGTCGCGGCCGACCAGCCAGTTCTGCTCCTTGGCGAGATCGTTGTGGCAGATGCCGGCGCGGCGCAGCCGGCGCAGCACGGCTTTGGCCGAGCGGAAATAGGTGAGATCGCCATGCGGCTTGGCCAGATGCAGTGCGACGCCGTCGACGAAGCCGCGCACCAGAGCGCGGCGTCCGGCCCACAGCAGCTCCGGACCGGCGTTGAGGCCTTTGGCGCGCAGCAGCGCATGCTTCTCGCGGGCGAACAGATGGCGTGCCAGCAGGAACGACCACCATGGCACCTCATCGAGCCGGCGCAGCACCGCGTCGATCTCGCCGCTTTCGCTGCGGAAGCGGCCGCGCTCGACGGTCGAGAACACGTCGCGCTTGAGCAGCACACCTTCGGTCCAGCGCGGCGACAGCACTGCGGCGTCGTCTTTGGGGAGGCTCATCGAAAGCTCACGCGGCGGCGGCAATGCGCAGGTGGTCGGCGATCCAGCGATCGAGATCGGCGAGCGCTCGTGCGCTCAGCGCCTGCTTCTTGGCCACCGTCTTCTCGCTGCCGCGCAGCCGCGTGCCGTCGGGCTTCTTCGCCGGCACCGTCGCGAGCGGCGGGAACAGGCCGAAATTGATGTTCATCGGCTGGAACGAGCGCGTGCCCGGCTCGATGGTCTCGATATGGCCGCCGGTGATGTGGCCGAGCAGCGATCCGAGCGCCGTCGTAGCCGGCGGACTGACAAGCGTCTCACCGCGCGCGTCCGCTGCTGCGTAGAGACCGGCGATCAAGCCGACGCTGGCGGACTCCACATAGCCCTCGCAGCCCGTCATCTGCCCGGCGAAGCGCAGCCGCGGCTGCGCGCGCAGGCGCAACTGGCCATCGAGCAGCTTTGGCGAATTCAGGAAGGTGTTGCGATGCAGGCCGCCGAGACGGGCGAACTCCGCCTTCTCCAGTCCGGGAATGGTGCGGAAGATGCGCTGCTGCTCGCCGTATTTCAGCTTCGTCTGGAAGCCGACGATGTTGTAGAGCGTGCCGAGCTTGTTGTCCTGGCGCAGCTGCACGATCGCGTAGGGTTTCGTCGTGGGATCGTGCGGATTGGTGAGGCCGACCGGCTTCATGGGACCGTGGCGCAGCGTCTCGGGGCCGCGCTCCGCCATCACCTCGATCGGCAGGCAGCCGTCGAAATAGGGGGTATTGGTTTCCCATTCCTTGAACTCGGTCTTCTCGCCGGCGACCAGTGCGGCCACGAAGCCGTCATACTGCTCCTTGGTCATCGGGCAGTTGATGTAGTCGGCGCCGTTGCCGCCGGGGCCGACCTTGTCGTAGCGCGACTGGAACCAGGCCACTGACATATCGATGGACTCGCGATGAACGATCGGTGCGATCGCATCGAAGAAGGCCAACGCATTCTCGTCGGTCAATTCGCGGATGGCGTCAGCCAGCGGCGCGGAGGTGAGGGGACCGGTTGCAACGATCACGTTGCTCCAGTCGGCCGGCGGCAGGCCAGCGACCTCGCCACGTGCGATCTCGATCAGGGGATGGTCATTCAGTGCCTCGGTCACGGCCGCCGAGAAGCCGTCGCGATCGACCGCAAGCGCGCCGCCGGCGGGCACCTGGTTGGCGTCCGCCGCGCGCATGATCAACGAGTCGAGCCGGCGCATCTCCGCATGAAGCAAGCCGACAGCGTTGTTGGCGGCATCGTCCGAGCGGAACGAATTGGAGCAGACGAGTTCGGCGAGTCCGTCGGTGCGGTGCGCCTCGGTCATGCGGTCCGGCCGCATCTCGTGCAGCACTACGGGCACACCGGCTTTGGCGACCTGCCAGGCGGCTTCGGAGCCGGCAAGGCCCGCGCCGATCACGTGCACACTACTGGAATGAGGTCCTGTCATGGGCGGACAGGTAGCGCTTTTCGGCGGAGAGTGGAATCGCCGAGATCGAGTTTTCTGCCACCAGATACGACAACGCCCGCACAAGGCGGGCGCTATCGGTCCGTCCGGTGGAGGGCTGAACGGTATCAGCCCTGATACTGACCGGCGGCAACGCGCGGGATGTCCGAGCGATCGAGGCCGATATCGGCCAGTTCGCGATCGCTGAGTTGGGACAGCTCGGCAACATTGCGCTGATAGTCCCGGAAGGCCTGGATCATGCGGATGAGCGAGAGCAGCATTGGTAGTCTCCTGTAGTTCGATTCAGCCTTTGCCTTTAGGCCTCATCGTTGAAATGAATATAGGTGAGTGTGGTGCACTGCGAAAGTTCCGATGTTGCGATGCAGCTAAGCGCTAGGTGCATAGCATCGGCAAGAAATGATTAACCTCTCGGCAGCGTCGCTCATGAGTTCGGCGGATCATGTCGTGCGTTGCAACATAATGCATATAAATCAATTGCTTATTTCAGACATCTCGGCTCCGAAAAACCTTGAGATAAGTTGCTCCCTCGTGATCTGCAACACGATAGGTCAGCTTGTAAGCCCAAGTTTCTCATGCGCGAATCGCATGAACTCATGAAATGAACAAAGATTCTATTGTTTCTGAGGTGGAGTCCGAAATGGCGAGGTTAATGGCGACCCTGGAACTGCGAGCCAAGGCGGATGCGCTAGCCTCTTCGGACTGAGACTGACCGCCCCTTTGATGCGGTGCACACGTCAAGCGAGTGCTCCGATTACGAAGTTGTAATGAAAATCAGAAGTTTCGCATGCGGCTCTGCGCGGCTCGCAACATCACGCAATTCTCGCGGGGAATTTATTGCGGCAAGTTGCCGCAAGCAGAGGAAAGTCATTCTTGCAGATTCCGGCAATGTCGCTGGTTCTGGCCCAAGAACAAGAGAAGGAAAGTAACATCATGAAGAAGTTACTCGGGGTTATCGCAATTGCTGCCGCCGCATTCGCGGTCGCGCCGTCCCACGCCGCCAAGCACGCCATGGGCGGTTGCAGCGGGGCCAATCTGGAGAAGACGGAGACTGCGATCGAGAACATGGCCGACGGCGACAGCAAGTTCGTCGCCCAGAAGGAAATCGCGGCGGCGCAGGACGCGCTGCTCAACGGCAAAATGGCCGCATGCGGCGCGCATCTGAACAAGGCGATGCAGGCGACCACGGGCAAATAGGGACGTCCGGAAGCCAAGGCACCGAGAGAAGGCCGGTCGCCGTGCGATCGGCCTTACTCATTTTGTCCGAGGCATCAGGGGGCGTGAGCGAGCTGGGTTGCGAAATAGGCGACTGTCCTGGAATAGACCTCGCTCTTGTTCCACTGCTGTAGCACCGCAAAATTCGGACTGCCTGGCTGCCAATCCTTGCCTCGCTGCCAGCCATAGCTTGCGAGATAATTGGCGGTGGAGGCGAGCACGTCAGGCGCGTTATGCAGGAGATCACGCTTGCCATTGCCGTCGAAATCGACGGCGTATTTCATCCAGGACGACGGCATGAACTGGGTTTGGCCGAGCTCGCCGGCCCAGGCGCCTTTCATGTCGGCAGGTGCAAGATCGCCGCGCTGGATGATGCGCAGCGCATCCATCAGCTCGGCGCGAAACTGCTCCGAGCGACGGCAGTCATAGGCAAGCGTTGCCAGCGAGCGGATCGTTGCGAACTTGCCGGTGTTGACGCCGAAATCGGTCTCCAGACCCCAGATCGCAACCAAGACCTCGCCGGGCACGCCGTAGGCCTGCTCGATGCGCGACAGCACGGATCCGTATTGCTTCATCATGTTGGAGCCGCGCTGCATGCGTGGCGGCACCATGCGGCCGGAAAACTCCTCGAAGGTCTGGCTGAAGACCTTTTGCGAGCGGTCGCGGTTGAGCACGCTCTGATCGAGCGTCACGCCGGCAAGCCCGCTAGCGATGGCCTGCTGCGAGATGCCTTTCGCCGCAGCGTCGGTTTTGAAATCCGCAAGCCAGGCGTCGAAATTGCCCGAGCCGCAGGCAACCGCGGCGAGCGCTGGCTGGGCGGACAGGATTGAAACGGAGAGGGCGAAGGCTGCGAGAGCGAGACGAGAAATCGTCGGGGGCATTCGGGTAAATGAATTCCGTGGAGCGATCTGACCGGCGGGGCGCAATCTCGGCCGGAACCGCGGCCAAAGCAAGGCGCGCGACAGGGCGCGATCCTGCCCGAGCCGAGGCAGGATCGCATGTCACGATGTCGTTAGGCGTCGGTCCGGTTTCGCCAAGGGAAGAGGTTGGCCGGGAAGTCGGCGGCCGGCTTGCGCGGACGATGCGGCGGGGGCGGCACCGGACGTGCCCCAGGCTCCGACACGATCACCTTGCGGTAGAGGTGCCACGTGGCGTGCCCGAGCAGGGGGATCACCACGGCGAGGCCGAGGAAGGCCGGTATCGTGCCGAGCGCGAGCAGCACCGCCACGACCAGGCCCCAGGCCGCCATCGGTACCGGGTTTCTTCCGACAACGCGCAGCGAAGTCACCATCGACTCGAACGCGCCGGCATGACGGTCGAGCATCAAGGGAAACGACACCACGCTGATGCAAAGCGCGGCGAGCGCGAACAGGAAGCCGGTGCCGCAGCCGACCACGATCAGCCACCAGCCTTGCTGCGTCGTCAGCACGCGCGTCGCGAAATCCGAGAAACCGGTGACGCCCTCGTACCCGAACGCCGCGACATAGATCGCCTGCGCGGTCGCAACCCAAGTGACAAACAGGGCGAGCAGCACCGTACCGAGGCCGAGCATCGCACCGAACGAGGGCGAACGCAGTACCTCCATGGCATCCCAGGCGCTGGCCGGTTCATAGCGCTCGCGCCGGCTTGAGAGCTCGTAGAGTCCGAGCGCCGCGAAGGGCCCGATCAGCGCGAAGCCGGCAGCCAGCGGAAACAACAGCGGCAGCACCGAATAGCCCATCACCACGCGGGCGAGCACGAGGCCAAGCACCGGGTAGATCACGCAGAGGATAATGGCGTGGCTCGGAACGGCCTTGAAGTCTTCCCAACCGCGCCTGAGCGCGTCGTGCAGATCGGACAATTTGATGGTTCGGATCACTGGCCCAGCCGCATCCGAGCGCTGGGCCATCGTGGGGACATTGCCTTGGTAGAGTGTGGCCATGGTCGCTAGCTCCCTTGCCAGGCAGCCGAGCCCGGCGCCAGCAAACGGCGCAAGCGGCCGCCATTCTCTGAAATCTCGCAATCCCGACCAGATGCGAACTCCGGATGACATCGCGAGCTGAACGACAACCATACTCCCAAGTCCGAGTCCTGTCCCTCGCGCTCGGGTGAAATTCAATGCCGCGGCGCAACCACGACGATGTCATTCTGTCGTCATTTCGCCGCAGATAAGCTGATGCTGCTGGTCGTTCGCGGAGCTTCGCGGGCGCGACGCAGTAACTTCGTCTATAAGTGCCACTCGAGGCCCTTCCAACGGATTCCTTTTCGGGGAGCAGACATGAGCATTTTCGGGAAAATCATGAGCGCGATCTTCGGCAGCCAGCCGGTCTCCGCCGCCCCCGCCGGTGGCGCGGCTTCGCCCAGCGCGCCCGCAGGGACGCCGGGCGCTTCGGCGCCGGCCACAGCGCCCATGGCCGCGGTCGACGTGGCGGCGATCGTCGACAAGGCAGCGGCCGCGCATAAGGGCGAGAAGCTGGAATGGCGTACCTCGATCGTCGACCTCATGAAGGCGCTCGACATCGATTCCAGCCTCGCTGCGCGCAAGGATCTCGCCAAGGAGCTGGGCTACAGCGGCGATATGAACGACTCGGCCAGCATGAACGTCTGGCTGCACAAGCAGGTAATGTCCAAGCTCGCCGCCAATGGCGGCAAGCTGCCGCCGGAGATCAAGCACTGATCCGCCTGGGTCGCGCAAAAGGGCCTGCCATCTCGCGGACCCCCTTCGCTTTCAGGCGATCAGATCCGCATCCTCCGGATGCCTGTCGAGATAGTCGACGACGAAGCCGCAGCCGGCGATCACCTTCCTGCCGTCGCGCCGGATCAGGTCCAGCGCGCCCCTGACCAGCTCGGAGCCGATGCCGCGGCCGCGCAGCGCGCGCGGCGTCTCGGTGTGGGTGATGATCACGGCCGACGGCGTCAGCCGGTAATTGGCGAAGGCGATGTCGCTGGCGACATCGAGCTCGAAGCGGCTCCTGTCCTTGTTGTCGCGTACCGAAGCCACCATGCGGGATCCTTCCGAAATGCCGATTGTCTCCTGATCTAGGAGGCCGACGCCATCCTTGCCAAGTGAGATCAAGGGAGATTGGCGCAGAGGAGGTATATGCAAACGCGCACTGCCGCGACCGCAGTGCGGTATGGATATCGCGCTTTGCGAGCATGTTGCGGCGAGCGCAAATAATCCTCGGTACCGCTCTTGCAAGCCGGACCTCGGTTCCCACGTCCTGCGGAGGACATACGCCCGAATGCGGCCGGCAGGGTCGCTAGACATTCGGAGTGTCATGATCGCCAGCCGCAGACGTATGCCTCTTGTGTAGGAGGGTACGATGTCGGACTCTGGTTTCTTTGATACTCATCGAACATGGGAAGACTGGTGCGGGATGCTGCTTGGGGCGGTCATCGTGGCTTCGCCATGGTTTCCCATCCAGGATCAGCCGATGACCGGACATGAGATGGTCATCCTGAACGCGGTCGCGGTCGGTCTGGTCGTGTTTGGCCTCAGCCAGCTCGAATATGTCGCGTTGCAGCGCTGGCAAGAGGTGACGACGATCCTGGTCGGACTTTGGCTCATCGCCTCGCCTTATGCGCTCGGCTATTCCGGTGAGGGCTTTCTCCGCATCTATCACACGAGCCTCGGTGCGGTGGTGGTGCTGCTCGGCATACTCCAGCTGTGGCAGGACTGGGATCTGACCGACCAGGATATGCTCAAGCATGGACAATAGGCCGTAGATATCGGCAGGCCCGCCGGCTACTGACGGCGGGCCTGTGCATTCATCGCGTCACGAGATCCGCATAGTCCGGGTGCTTGTCGATCCACGCCTTCACGAACGGGCATTGTGGGATCAGCTTCAATCCGTCGGCGCGGACCTGATCGAGTGCGCCTTGCACCAGCTTCGAACCGACACCTTTGCCTCCGAGCTCCTTCGGCACGTCGGTATGTTCGAACGTGATGACATTGCCGTTGAGCTTGTAGTGCTCGGTCGCAAGATGACCGTCCACCTCGAGCTCATAACGGTGATGGGCTTTGTTGTTGATGACGTCGCTCATATCGTCGCCCCTGCATAGCTGCCAGCCTCGCGCACGAAGTCGTAACGCACGGTCCGGTCGGTGGTTTCCGATCTGAAGCCGTTCGGTTCAATCGGTCGCTCTGGCCAGCCTGGAATCTTCGGCCTGAGGCTGCGGGCGGAGGCAGCCCTGGCAGATGACCAGGGAGCGGTTGACCCTGGCGTCCTGTTCGGCCTCTGTGGCGTCCTGCGCCTGCCACCACTCCTTGGAAGAGGACTGAAGCCCGGCTTGCGATCTGCTGCGCTCCGAACGGGCAGCGGCCCGCGTTGGCTGCGAGGCAGCGTGCGGCCGATTGGGATCCTCACCGGCGCCATCCCAGGCATAGCGCGCAGGCTTGAAGGCAGGATCGGAAGCCAGATGAGTCTGTGGCGCCATAGCACACCCGGCGAGCGCCAGCGACAACAGGAGGAGGGCGGGCGCTTTGACCATGATGCGGCACTCTGTACGCGGAGACGGACGAAGGTTGCGCCGATCATGTTTAAAATTCCCTGAACGGTTGCGATTGCGGCTGCGAACCTTCGCGCCAAACAAGATCGATCTGACCGGCGATGGACGCGAGGACTACATCGTGGATTTCCAGGACACCAAATGCGGCGATCGCCAAACGACTTTTTGCGGAACCGGCGGCTGCGTCATGAAGATCCTGGTGATGCTGCCGGATGGCAGCGTACGCGAGGTGTTTGACGGCTATGTCCGCGGCTACAAGATCATGGCCCCGCCTGTGAAGCGCGGCGCGGCGCGCACCGTCCGCTTCGATCTGCATGGCAGCTTCTGCGGCGGCTTTGGTCCGCAAGCCTGCTGGAAGACGAAGGCCATCACGGCGACGTCTTTTGCGTTCGAGCAGCCATAGGGCTGGTCCGCGGCAGCTGGCCTTGCAGGGGCGCTGGCGTTGGCGATAAATGGGCTGCAATGAACGGGCGGCTCGCGTGCCGCCGGTCGAAGAGGAAGCCCGATGCAGCCCCTGCGCATGTCCCGCCGCGTCATGAATCTCGCCTATATGCTGACCCAGAATGCGCGGCGGCATGGAGCGCGCCCCGGCTTCGTCTGGGGCGACAGGTCCTGGACCTGGCGCCAGATCGATGCGCAGGTCTCGGCGCTGGCCGCGGCGCTCGCCGCGCGCGGCATTGCGAAGGGCGACCGTATCCTCGTCCATTCCAAGAATGGCGAGGAGATGTTCGTTTCCATGTTCGCCGCGTTCCGGCTCGGTGCGGTCTGGGTCCCCACCAATTTCCGCCTGATGCCGGATGAGGTCAGCTATCTCGCGCAGGCCTCCGGCGCCAAGGCGTTCCTGTGCCATGTCGATTTCCCCGAGCACGCTGCGGCGGTGAAGGACGGCGCGCTGGAATTCACCTGGAGCATCGACGGCAAGGCCGCGTTCGGCGAGCGCTCGGTGGCTGATGCCATCGCCTCGCATACCGGAGCGACCGTGGAGAATGTCGCCGTCGAGCACGACGATCCCTGCTGGTTCTTCTTCACCTCCGGCACCACCGGCCGCTCCAAGGCGGCGGTGCTGACCCACGGCCAGATGGGTTTCGTCGTCACCAATCATCTCGCCGATCTGACGCCCGGTACGACCGAGCAGGATGCCTCGCTGGTGGTGGCGCCCTTGTCGCATGGTGCCGGCGTGCATCAGCTGATGCAGACCGCACGGGGCGCGCGCACCGTGCTGCTGCCGACCGAGAAATTAGACATCAACGAGGCGTTCCGCCTGATCGAGGCGCATCGCGTCAGCAATCTCTTCACGGTGCCGACCATCCTGAAGATGATGGTCGAGCATCCCGCCGCCGACAAATACGATCACTCCTGGCTGCGCCATGTCATCTATGCCGGCGCGCCGATGTATCGGGAGGATCAGAAGGCGGCGCTGAAGAAGCTGGGCAAGGTGATCGTGCAGTATTTCGGCCTTGGCGAGGTCACCGGCAACATCACCGTGCTGCCGGCCGCGCTGCATGATCTCGAGGACGGCCCGCATACGAAGATCGGCACCTGCGGTTTCGAGCGCACCGGTATGCAGGTCTCGATCCAGGACGACGAGGGCCGCGAGCTCAAAGCCAACCAGAGCGGCGAGATCTGCGTGATCGGGCCGGCCGTGTTCGCCGGCTATTACGACAATCCGGAAGCCAATGCGAAGGCGTTCCGCAACGGCTGGTTCCGTACCGGCGATCTCGGCCACATGGATGAGGAGGGCTTCGTCTACATCACCGGGCGCGCCTCCGACATGTATATCTCCGGCGGCTCCAACATCTATCCGCGCGAGATCGAGGAGAAGATATTGACGCACCCCGCGATCGGCGAGGTTGCGGTGCTCGGCGTGCCGGACGCGACCTGGGGCGAGGTCGGCGTTGCCGTCTGCGTGGCGCGCGAAGGCGCAAAGCCGGTGAGCGAGGCGGAGATGGCGGCGTTCCTGTCGCCGAAGGTGCCGCGCTACAAGATGCCGAAGCGCTTCTTCTTCTGGGAGGCCTTGCCGAAATCCGGCTACGGCAAGGTGCCGAAGCGGATGGTGCGCGATGAGCTCGAGGCGCGCGGGTTGCTCGATCTGGATAAGAAGCAGGCGGGCTGAGCAGACGAGATGCGAAGGATCAAGCAGCCTGGAGCGCCGCCTCCCGAACGTATTCAGTGGGTGGAGACGAGGGGGCGTGCCTTTTCCTTCACGCTTCAGGCGGGTCTGCCGCTGCTGGAAGCCGCGCGGCGCGGCTTTGCCGCGGAGGGTTTTGCCGGCGGCGTGCTGAATTTTCGCCGCGGCGCACTCGGACCGTTCGCCTATGTCATGCCGGCACTGTCGAAGACCGGCGAGAACGCGGCGTTCTACAGCGACACCTACCGGCCCAACGGCGTGACGCGCTTGAGGCTCGGCAGCATGACGCTCGGCACGCGCGACGGCGCGCCGTTCTTTCATTGCCATGGACTGTGGACCGAGGCGGACGGCAGGACCAGCGGCGGCCACATGATGCCGGATGAGACTGTCGTCGCCGAGCCGTTCGAGGTCGAGGCTTTCGGCATCGATGGTGCGATGTTCATCGCCGAGCCGGATCCGGAGACCAACTTCAAGCTGTTCGGGCCGGTTGCGGCTGCAAGCACCGGCGCGCGAACGACGAGCCGCGCCTTTGCGCTGCGGCTCCGTCCGAACCAGGATCTTGCCGGCTGTCTCGAAGCGTTCTGTCACGCGCACGGCATTGCCCGCGCAAAGATCCACGGTGGCGTCGGCTCGACCATCGGCGCGCGGTTTACCCACGGTGGCGTGACGGAGCCATTCGCCACGGAGCTGGCAATAACGTGTGGCGCGATCGAGTCCGGTCCGTCTCACACGGTCGAAGCGGCAGTCGATGTTGCTCTGATCGACTACACCGGCGGTATCGCGGAGGGCCGTCTCGTCCGGGGCGACAATCCCGTGCTGATGACGATGGAGCTTGTGCTGGAGGCCTTGGGTTAAGGTTCGACCGGAGCCTGCTGTCTTCCGCAGATGCCGCTTCCGTGCGATTGATGTTCCTGTTATGTTCCATTAAGGTTTTGAGTAGAGAGGGGGCAGGAGCATGAGCCGGACACGACGCCGTCAGACCACGTTGCGTGCGCCTTATCTCAGGCGCGTCTGGCTCGATCGCTCGCGCGTCGAGGACTGGGAGGCTTATCCGTTCTGTCTTCCCGTGTTCAGGGATGAGTTCGACCAGAGCTTCGACGCCGCGGTCACGATCATCGTCGGCGAGAACGGGAGCGGCAAATCGACCATTCTCGAGGGCATCGCGGGACTGGCCGGCTTTGCCAGCACCGGCGGCCGCAAGGGTTTTCAGGAAGTCGACGGCGGCGGCATCGAGATCAGCGGCGATGAACTGTCCTCTGCGTTGCGGGCTGCCTGGGTGCCAAAGGTGACCGACGGCTGGTTCTTTCGTGCCGAGACGTTCTTCTCCATCGCGCGCTATCTGGACCGCTCGGCGGTGGATGCTGCGCACGCCATGGAAGGCGTGTTTGGTGCGAGCGTTCAGGAAGCGCCCGACTATCTCTCCTTTTCCCACGGCGAAGGTTTTCTGGTGTTCTTCGAGGAGCGCTGCCAGAAGCAGGGCATTTACATCTTCGACGAGCCGGAATCCGCGCTGTCGCCGGCACGGCAGATGGACTTCCTCAAGCTGCTGCATCGCATGGATCTCTCCGGCAATTGCCAGGTGATCATGGCGACCCACGCGCCGCTGCTGATGGCCTATCCCAACGCGCAACTGTTGCGGCTCGGGAAATACGGCCTTGAGCCGGTTACTTTGGAGCAGACGGATCATTACCGGGTGATGCGGGAGTTCTGCGATGATCCGCGCGGGTTCGTGGAGGCGACGCTGGGAGAGTAGGCAAGGGCACTTCCTCGTCATTGCGAGCAAAGCGAAGCAATCCAGAATCTTTTCCACGGCGGCAGTCTGGATCGCTTCGCTACGCTCGCAATGGCGGAGTGGAGGGCCACACCGCGCTCACCTGTCGTGTCCCGGACAAGCCGCAACGCGAAAGCGTTGTGGCGCAGAGCCAGGACCCAAATGGCGACACGGTACGACGCCGAAGAGATGGGTCCCGGCTCTGCAGCGCATCGCTGCGGATGCGCTGCGCTGCGTCCGGCCACGAGAGTGCAATTCATCTTCATACTCGAATCTAAATCGCACACGCGGTTCCCCGTTCTCGCGGCACATCGTGCCCGAGCTTTGCTTCAGCTGCCGCCCTCGAAAGTGCCGAGGGCGCAGGGAAGGCCGGGTGCCGGCCGGGCACCCACGGTCCACTGTGCGAAAACTGCGCTACGAGAAGCTGCACAGCGGCATACAGGTGAAGCCAAACATCCGGCCTTCCCTGCGCAGTGGTTTTACGGCTTATGTCGTGCTCTTGTGTCCAGAAAATCTGCCAGAATGTGCGAACGGGCGGTTCTCGCAAAACCGCCCGTCGCTGGATCTGAGCCCGTTCGTGCTCAAAGGCCTTGAGCCTGTCGGGGAGCGAGGGACAGATCCGGTGGTCTTCCTCAACCCGAACAGTTGCATGGGCTTCGAGCCCGAACCGAGCAAGGAAGGGAGTAGATGATGGCACAAAACGACGTCCTTGTCGCTGGCATCGACGTGGCCAAGGACAAGGTGGATGTGTGCATTCGCTCATTGTCACAACGGCAGACGTTCGCGAGCAGCCCAGAAGGTCGGCGAGCGCTGATCCGCTGGCTTCGCAAAACCACCTGCGCGCGACGCTGCCTGCGTCCACCACGTCCCATCCCGCGTTCGTGACGATCGCGATGCGCCCCTCGGCCCGGGTTGGGGTGGCCGGAACATGCGATAATTCCAAATTCGAGTAAAGCGAATTGTTTTCGCCGGAGGGAGTCGACCATGGTCTGGCGTGTTTTGCCCGTCGGTCACCGCAACAGATGGTGTGAACGGAGAAGCCCTGCCACAGCCGCACCACGAACCAGTCTCCCCACGGTCCAAAAATGCGCTACGATGATCTCAGCGCGCGTTCCAAGTCGCGCAGGATCAGGAGTGAGGAAACGGTATGAGGATGAGAAGCGGAACGGCGCTCGCCGGGGTGGCGGCGCTGGCGGTGGCGGGGATGGCTCTGACGGCAGCTTTTGAGCCGGTCTGGGCCCATGGGCCGACGCGGCAGAAGGTGCGCGAATCCATCGAGATCAACGCGCCGCAGGATAAGGTCTGGGCCGCAATCCGCAACTTCCAGGACATGAGCTGGCTGCCGCCTGTGACCAAGACCACGGGCGAGAGGGGCAACGAGATCGGCGCAACGCGCCAGCTGACGCTGACCGGCGGGGCAACCGTCGATGAGGAGCTCTACAAGTACGAGCCCGACATGATGAGTTATTCGTACCGGATCACCAAAGTCGACGTGAAGGTGCTGCCGGTGACCAATTATTCTTCGACTCTCAGCGTGTCGCCGGCTCCCGATGGCAAGTCCAAGCTGGAATGGGCCGGCGCATTCTATCGCGGCTATCCCAACAACGATCCGCCACCGGAGCTGAGCGACGAAGCCGCCAAGACTGCGGTGAGCGGGCTCTACAAGACCGGCCTCGAAGCGCTGAAGAAAAAGATCGAGAGCGGCAGCTGATTGTGCGCATCCCGGTCCTGGCGGCGCTCGCCGCCAGCCTCTGGCTTGCCGCTTCCCGCGGCGCGGTCGCCGAGGAGGCGTTCGTCACCAACCAGCTCAGTGACGATCTGATGGTCGTGGACCTTGCGACTGCGCGCAGCGTTGCGACCATCCCGATCGGCGGCAAGCCGGCCGGCATCGCCGTCAGCGTGGACGGACGCTTTGCCTATGTGACGAGCCCCGATGCCAAGGCCGTGACGGTGGTGGACGCCGCCGCGCGCCAAGTCGCTGGCCGCGTCGAGGTCGGCGGCGGGCCGCTCGGCATTGCCGTGGCACCCGACGGCAAGACCGTCTATGTCGCGGACTGGTATGCCGCCGCGGTGCGGGTGATCGATACGGCCTCGCGCAGCGTCACCGCCAGCATCGCGGTCGGCGCCTCGCCGTCGGGCCTCGCCGTCACGCCTGATGGCAAGCTGCTGCTCTCGGCGGACCGCGACGACGACAGCGTCTCGATCGTGGACACCGCGACGCGCCAGCGCAAGGCGACCATCAAGGTCGGCACCCGTCCGTTCGGCGTCACCATCGACGCCGATGGCAGGCGCGCCTACACCGCCAATGTCGGCTCCGATAATGTCTCGGTGATCGACATCGCCGAAGGCAAAGAGATCGGCCGCGTGCCGGTCGGCATGCGCCCCTATGCGGTGGCGCTGGCGCAGGACCGCGGCTTCGTCACCGACCAATATGGCGGCACCGTCAGCGTGTTCGACCTTGCGACACTGAAGCCGATCAAGCGCATCAATGTCGGCGACTATCCCGAAGGCATCAACGCGACCGCCGACGGCAAGCGCGTCATCGTCGCCTGCTGGGAGAGCAACGTTCTGGACATCATCGATGCGGTCGAGCTGAAGGTGATCGGCGAGGTCAAGACCGGCGACGGCCCGCGCGCGTTCGGGGCGTTTTTGCGGAGGACGGAGTAGGGGGAGCGCGCTAGTCTTTCTCCTTCCTCGCTGACTGACTTATGCTTTGAAGAGCATCAGGCACCAGACGTTCGGCAAATCCACCAATGAATCCCCAAACGATCGTCTTTGCATAGTCGGACGCCTGTTTCGGGCTCCATTCGCCGATAAGCATCGCGAATGAATTGCAGTCTCCCTTCTTGCAGGCAAACTTGGGAAAAAGGTCGCTTTGAATGACCTCGCTCGCAAACAGCATATAGAGGACTGCCGCTGCGATCGCGCCGACCACCGCCGGTACGAGCGAATAGATCACAAGATGCGTGGTCGGCAGCCCGTCAAGGTCGGACGAGACCAGAATTTTTGGCAAATCCTCAAAAGTGTAAAGGCGCATGAGTATGCTGAAAAATGCTCCCAATGCACCTGCGAGTGCGATCACCGGCAGGAGGGGTGGGCTGTGCGCATCCTCCTGTCCATAGAAGTAGTATCGAATGAAGAATGGCAGAATGATCGCAATCAGTATTGCTATGATTGCGAGCGTAGCGACAAACAGCGAAACGAGCATTTGCTTGTAGATGGCAAGCACGCGCTTCTGCGAAATTTGCAACTCCGGTTGCTGCGCTGCGCCTGTTCGAAGCGCGCCAGCCACGTCATTTTGCGTCGGCGTGACGTCTGTTTGTGTCATCCCCGCCCCCTCAGTCCTCGCAACTCGGGAGCCTATACAGCGAACAAAATAAGGGCAACTACAGATTGATCCGTCAGGGACCCCTCGACGAGCCATCCGGCCCGAGAGCCGATCAGGTAGCCGCCGGGCACAATACCGATGCGATCTCATCCATCCGTTCGAACATCTGATCCGGCGCAAGCGCTCGCAGCGCCGCCGGGGCCGCGTAGCCCCAGCAAACCGCGCCGCAGGCAATTCCGACAGTGCGTGCCGCCTCGATGTCGCGGACCTCATCGCCGATCGAGATGACCTTGCCAGGCTCAACACCCGCGCGCCGGATGACTCGACGGAATTTTGCGGCCTTGCCGAACAGTGACGCCGAGCAGTCGAAATGCGAAAACAGTGCGGCGGACTCGCCGAGCTTCTCGCGCGCATTGGCTTCGCTGTCGGAGGTCACCAGCGCGAGCTGCACGCCGTTGTCGGCCAGCGTCCGCAGCATCGTCTCAACGCCCGCAAACAGCGAAATCTCGCCAGCTGCCTCCGCCTTCAACCGCCGCGCATGCCGCGCGATCGCCGGCAGCTTCCACAATGGCACCTCGAGCCGGGTCAGGATCTCGCGGCTCGACGCATGCCTGAGCTCTTCGATTTCCTCATGCGTGACGCGGCGAAAATTGAAGCGATCGGCGACATCGTTGATGGTGCGCAGGAACCAGGGGAAGCTGTCGGCGAGGGTTCCGTCGAGGTCAAAGATGACGAGGGCGTAGGGCATGGGCGCGGATTTTGAGCTCACCGACGAGCGAGAGGTCGCGTGCTAGTATTCGCGAGTTCGAGCACAGCCATGCGACACGAGCGGATCGAAATCAACCTGCGGTCATGGGCGGCAAGCCAATGCTCTGGCTCGCCGATGAGTGCATCGCTGCCTCCCCTGTACGAGAGCCGCGCGCCGGTCGCGACGTGCCTTATATCTCCGAATATGCCGCGAGCCTGAGCGACATGGAGGTAAGGGCGCGCGCGGCCCGGTCTCGCCATTAAGCGGACTTGACGGCGCTCGAGGAAACGGTGGCGGACCGGAGCCGCTCACTGGCCCATTCAGCAAAAGCAGCGCGTGCGGAGGGATCGGAAAAGGCTCGCGCCGGTATGAAAAAGCCTTGCCCTGAATTGTACCCTATCCCCACCATGGTCGGTGCATCTGTCACGCCCTTGATGGAATGCCAGGACGTCCGGCGTTCGCTGCCGGGGGTTCTGACGACAATCGAGCTATCGTCAAGAGTGACGTTCCATGTCATTTGCGCTACGCGATCTACCTCAAACAGGTTGTCCTGGATTCGTCGGATGATCCGCAATGTTAGGAAAAATGCCTGAATCTGCCCAAGTACGAGGCAGACTACCAATACAAACAGAGTTTGCAGTGTGATAGACCCGCTATCATCAGGACAGCCCAAATGTTGAGCGCTTGAACTTGGTAGGCTTCCGTATCGAAGTGCACCTTTAGACGTTTGCCTACAAGTTTTCGGAAGGATCTATCTTCCTCTATTGTGATGTTGAATTGGAAACGAAAGCTTGACTGATCAATTACGTCGCTCAAATCTCATCTCCGCGGCGAAGCCAATTGAGTATAGTCATCACCCGCGAGATAACCATAGGTTGTGTCGGCTAATAGCGTAGTCGTCTGAACAACTTTGCGCATCTGCGAAGGGGCCGCCCGATGTGGCAGCCCGGTCTCCGATGATTGTCTGATTGCAGACCTTTGGTTTCGCGTAGATTGGCCGAGTCCAAACCGACCCTCACTCCGCCGCCTCGCTCGCCGCACGCCTCCGCTTCGGCTTTCGCGCCTTCTCCAGCACCGGAGCCAGGAATTTCCCCGTATAGCTCCGCGGCGCCTTGACGATATCTTCCGGCGGGCCCCAGGCGACGATTTCGCCGCCGCCGTCGCCGCCTTCGGGGCCGAGGTCGATGACCCAGTCGGCGGTCTTGATGACTTCGAGATTGTGCTCGATGACGACGACCGTGTTGCCCTGCGCGACCAGCTCGTGCAGCACCTCCAGCAGCTTCTTGACGTCGTGGAAGTGCAGGCCGGTGGTCGGCTCGTCCAGGATGTAGAGCGTGCGGCCAGTGGCGCGCTTGGACAGCTCCTTGGCGAGCTTGACGCGCTGGGCTTCGCCGCCTGAGAGCGTGGTGGCCTGTTGGCCGACATGGATGTAGTCGAGGCCGACGCGGTGCAGGGTCTGGAATGTCTCGCGCACGCGCGGCACCGCCTTGAAGAACTCGGCGGCTTCCTCGACGGTCATGTCGAGCACGTCGGCGATGCTCTTGCCCTTGAACAGCACCTCCAGCGTTTCGCGGTTGTAGCGCTTGCCCTTGCAGACGTCGCAGGTGACGTAGACATCGGGCAGGAAGTGCATCTCGATCTTGATGACGCCGTCGCCCTGGCAGGCCTCGCAGCGGCCGCCCTTGACGTTGAAGGAGAAGCGGCCGGGCTCGTAGCCGCGCGCCTTGGCTTCGGGAAGACCCGCGAACCATTCGCGGATCGGCGTGAAGGCGCCGGTGTAGGTCGCGGGGTTGGAGCGCGGGGTGCGGCCGATCGGCGACTGGTCGATGTCGATGATCTTGTCGATGTGCTCCAGGCCCTCGATGCGATCGTGCGGCGCGGCACCTTCGCTGGCATTGTTCAGCTTGCGGGCGATGGCGCGGTAGAGCGTGTCGATCAGCAGCGTCGACTTGCCGCCGCCGGAGACGCCGGTGACGCAGGTGAACAGGCCAAGCGGAATCTCCGCCGTGACGTTCTTGAGATTATTGCCGCGCGCGTTCACCACCTTGATGGTGCGGCGGTGGTTCGGCGGACGCCGCTCCGGCACCTCGACCTCGAGCTCGCCGGTGAGATACTTGCCGGTGAGCGATTTCGGGTTGCGCATGATGTCGGCGGGCGTGCCTTCGGCGACGATGTTGCCGCCATGCATGCCGGCGCCGGGGCCGATGTCGAGCACGTAGTCGGCGAGGCGAATGGCATCCTCGTCATGCTCGACCACGACCACGGTGTTGCCGAGGTCGCGCAGCCGCTTCAGCGTATCGAGCAGGCGGGCGTTGTCGCGCTGGTGCAGGCCGATCGAGGGTTCGTCGAGCACGTAGAGCACGCCCGTCAGGCCGGAGCCGATCTGCGAGGCCAGGCGAATGCGCTGGCTCTCGCCGCCCGACAGCGTGCCGGAGGAGCGCGACAGCGTGAGATAGTTGAGGCCCACGTCGAGCAGGAAGGTGAGGCGCTCGCGAATCTCCTTCAGGATGCGGCCGGCGATCTCGTTCTGTTGCTTGTTCAGCGCCTCGGGCACGCCAGCGAACCACTCGCCGGCCTTCTTCACCGACAACTCGGAGATCTCGCCGATATGCTTGCCGCCGACCTTGACGCAAAGCGCCTCGGGCTTCAGGCGGAAGCCATTACAGCCCTCGCAGGGCACGTCGTGGAAGTACTTCGCCAGCTCCTCGCGGGCCCACTCGCTTTCGGTTTCGCGATAGCGGCGGTTGATGTTGGTGATGACACCCTCGAACGGTTTCTTGGTGTCGTAGGAACGCACCCCGTCTTCATAGGAGAACTTGATCTCGTCCTCGCCCGAGCCGTAGAGGATCGCGTTCTGCGTCTTCTTCGGCAGATCCTTCCACTTGGTGTCGAGCGTGAACTTGTAGTGCTTGCCGAGCGCGGTCAGCGTCTGCACGTAATAGGGCGATGACGATTTGGCCCAGGGCGCGATCGCGCCCTTGCGCAGCGTCAGATCCTTCTCGGGGATGACGAGATCCTCGTCGACATGCTGCTCGACGCCGAGGCCGCCGCAGGCGGGGCAGGCGCCGTAGGGATTGTTGAAGGAGAACAGGCGTGGCTCGATCTCGGGAATGGTGAAGCCGGACACCGGGCAGGCGAACTTTTCCGAGAACAGGATGCGCTCGGGGCCGCTCTTGTCGTGGATCTTGGCGGTCTTCTTTTTCTCTTTCTCTTCGGCGGGCGCGGCTGCGGGCGCATCGGCGAACTCGACGACGGCGAGGCCCTCGGCGAGCTTCAGCGCGGTCTCAAAGCTCTCGGCGAGGCGCTGGCCGATGTCGGAGCGGACCACGATGCGGTCGACCACGACGTCGATGTCGTGCGGGAATTTCTTGTCGAGGCTTGGGGCTTCCGCCAGCTCGTAGAAGGTGCCGTCGATCTTGACGCGTTGAAAGCCCTTCTTGAGCCATTCGGCGAGCTCTTTCTTGTACTCGCCCTTGCGGCCGCGCACGACCGGCGCCAGCAGATAGAGTCGGGTGCCTTCGGGCAGCGCCAGCACACGGTCGACCATCTGCGAGACGGTCTGGCTTTCGATCGGCAGGCCCGTGGCGGGCGAATAGGGCACGCCGACGCGGGCCCAGAGCAGGCGCATATAGTCGTAGATCTCGGTCACCGTGCCGACGGTGGAACGCGGGTTCTTCGACGTCGTCTTCTGCTCGATCGAGATCGCCGGCGACAGGCCGTCGATCTGGTCGACGTCGGGCTTCTGCATCATCTCCAGGAACTGGCGGGCATAGGCCGACAGCGACTCGACGTAGCGGCGCTGGCCCTCGGCATAGATGGTGTCAAAGGCGAGCGAGGATTTGCCGGAGCCGGAGAGGCCGGTGAACACCACCAGCTTGTCGCGGGGAATCTCGACGTCGATGTTCTTGAGGTTGTGCTCGCGCGCGCCGCGGATCGTAATTGCGCGCAGGCTGGAGCCCGCGTTCTGTTGTTGGCGCTTCGCCCTGATCACTTCGTCCATCCCGCTGGTCCCTCAAGGAATCCAAAGACGCGCGATCGCGCCAATGCAAAGGCGCGCTTCGCCCGGAACCGGGATCGGCGCCGATGGGTATGGCAGCGAACGTAGGAAGAACGGCGGAGGATTTCCAGTGGGACTTGCGAATCGTCAACGGATTGTTGGCGCGCTGGCGGCATCTGGCAGCAAGCGGGCGCGGAACTGCACCTGAACAGCCCGCCGCAACAAAAAGGCCGGCGCGAGGCCGGCCTTTCGTGGCGATGTGACGTCGGTCAGCGATCAGTACTTCGCGACGACAGGGCCGCCGAAAGTGTAGTTCAGGCGAACGGTGCCCATGTCGACGTCCTGCTTGATACGATCGGTCCGGTCGTTGATGCCAAGCACAGTGAAATTGAGGTTGCGGCCGCCCATGAACAGGTGGTCGTATTCGATGGCAACGGACCAGTTCGGTGCGAAACCGAATTCGATGCCGGTGCCGACCGCGCCACCCCAGCGGGTCTCGCTTGCGCTGTCGACGACCACGCCGCCCAGAAGGCCGTTATATTTGGCGTGCGTGACCGCGGCGCCGCCCTTCACGTACCAGAGCACGTTGTTCCAGGCATAGCCGACCTGGCCGGTGAACAGGCCGATCGCATCGATTTTGGTCTGATTGACGACCGGCGCGAATGCGGCAAGCGGGCTCGCATTCGACCCCTTCAGATTGGCCCAGTCTCCTTGAGCTTCGAGCCCGAACACCCAGTTGGCCGCCTGCCAGCGATAGCCGACCTGACCACCGACGAGTCCACCGGTCGCGTTGTGACAACCTTCGGATACGACCGGGATTGGCGCGCCGAGCACAGCATTGAGATCCCAGCAATTGCGGCTCGAAGCACCACCGCCGTTGATGCCGAGGTAGAAGCCGCTCCAATTGTACATCGCGACTGGCGCGAGCGGAGCTTTGGTGTAGGGGCGGGCCGCCAAATCGGCTGCCGAGGCCGGTGCCAACGCGCTGAGTGCGAACAAACTGGCCGAAGCCAGCAAAAGCTTCTTCATATCCATTCCCCAGTTCCGTTTCCATTCCGGCCTTCCGGAGAGCGGAAGAGCAGCGGACCCTATGACTCAAGTAACGCCGTGACTTTAGACCATCGAAGCCAAAGGTTGTGTCTCCCTGGAGCCACATCTCGGCGAAAACGCTGGGGGCGGGCTGGCGTACTGCTACGCGCCTGAAAACAACAAAAAGGCCGGCGCGAGGCCGGCCTTTCGTAACGCGGGTAGCGTCGGAGACGAAGCTCAGTACTTCGCGACGATCGGGCCGCCGAAGTGATAGTTCACACCGACCTGCACGGTGTGGAAGTTGAGCGTGCCGGTAGGAATGGCGCCCGAGAAGTAGGTCTCGCCGCCCAGGCTGCGATAGAGGTACTCGCCCTTGACCGACCACTGCGGAGCGAAGAACGCCTCGACGCCCGCACCAACGGTCCAGCCGGAGTGGAACTTGCTGTCGGAGACCGAGAGGGCCCCCAGGCTGGCGGTGAGCTTGTTGTCGATCCAGGCGTAACCACCGGTGCCGTAGAACAGCACGTTGTTGACAGCCCAGCCGATGCGGCCGCGCACGGTGCCCATCGCGTCGGTCTTCGAGGTCAGCGAGGCGGGGACGCCACCGACGCCGGGGACGAAAACCACACCTGCAGCCGTCGCGCTGACGTCGGCCCAGGCGCCATCGGCCTCAACGCCGAACACCACGTTGCCGGTCTGCCAGTTGTAACCGGCGGTGCCACCGACGAAGCCACCCTTCATCTTCGGGTCGCCCGAAGCGTTTTCCCACGCGCCGCCGCCGACGATACCGAGGTAGAAGCCGGTCCAGTTGTAGACAGCAGCGACCGGAGCGACCGGAGCCTTGGTGTAGGGGCGCGCCGCGAGGTCAGCGGCCGAGGCCGGAGCGGCGAGAGCGAACAAACAGGCCGAAGCCAGCAAAACCTTTTTCATTTTCAACTTAATCCCAGTCCCAGTTTCTGTTGTTGCCTTCCGCGACGGAAGGGCAGCGGACTCAACGGCCCAACTGATGCCATCTCTACACCACCAAAGCCGCACGTTGTGTCTCCGAAAAGCCACATAGCCGCAAAACGTGATGGTTACTGACTTATTACTTCCAAGCGATCGAGCCGAAACAAGAAAGGCCGGCGCAAGGCCGGCCTTTGATCTCCGAATAATATCAGCGAGATATCAGTACCTCGCGATCGCCGGGCCACCCCAGCGATAGTTCACGCGGATGAGGCCGATATCGACGTCCTGGCTGATGCGCTCGGACCGTGTGACGACACCGAGCGGGGCAATGGCGAAATTGCCGGATCCGGTGAAGTTGATCGTGCGGTTGCCGAGGAAGATGTGGTCGTACTCCAAGCCGACTGACCAGTTCGGCGCGAATCCGAACTCGATGCCTGCACCGACCGTGCCCCCCCAACGGGTCTCGTTGGCGCGATCGAATTCGAGGCCTGTCGCCAGATCGTAGGTGCGATAGCGATCCCCGACGACGGCGCCGCCGCCCTTCACGTAGAGCAGCACGTTATTCCAGGCGTAGCCGACCTGGCCGGTGAGCAAACCGAAAGCGTTGATCTTGGAACGATCGCGCAGGCCAGTCAGCGGGCTGATGTTGTCGCCGGAGAAGTCGGCCCAGTTGCCTTGGCCCTCGACGCCGAACACCCAGTTCGCCGACTGCCAGCGATAGCCGACCTGGCCACCGACCGTGCCGCCCGTGGCGTTGTGGCAGCCTTCACCGACCAGAACGCCCGTCACGGGCGTCACGAAGTCCCAGCACTTGTGGCTCGTGCCGCCGCCGCCGTTGATGCCGATGTAGAAGCCGCTCCAGTCGTAGATGGCAGCGACCGCCGGCGCCGGAGCCTTGGTGTAAGGACGCGCTGCGAGATCCGCCGCGCTTGCAGGAGCCGACAGGACCAACGCCATTGCACCGATTGCACTAAACAGAATCTTATTCATTGCAGTCTCCCCACTTTCGTCCGCTTCTCGAAATCCCCAAAGCGGCTGATCAGGCGCGACGCCCATATGAACTAATTCCGAGGCAACCGTAGCCTAAGGAAAGAGCAGAGTCCGTCTCCGAAATGCCACACTCGGCGACCGACTGAAGTGGCTGCAACTTGATGAATGTTAAGTGGTTTTTGCCGTTCACGGGAACCCGGAAAGGTTCCATCGGAGGAATTGTCTTTTTATCGGCACGCGACCGAATGTTCTGGTGCGTCGCCGCAAAGAACAAATCTGGAACAAAGCCGAGGGTGATGCTATATGTGGGGATAACCCTGGGGGTGCCGGGCTGACCGGTGCCCGCAAGCGTATAGGGTCGCCTCGACGGGGCGCAGAGCAACGCGGGCAGCGGATTCGCCCTTTTGAAATTCAGTGGCATTCGGAGTGGAGAGCGGCGATGGCGGGAAGCGTCAACAAGGTCATTCTGGTTGGAAATCTCGGCAAGGATCCTGAAATCCGCCGCACCCAGGACGGGCGGCCGATCGCGAATTTGAGCATCGCCACCTCGGAGACCTGGCGCGACAAGAACACCGGCGAGCGCAAGGAAAAGACCGAATGGCATCGCGTCGTGATCTTCAATGAAGGGCTCTGCAAGGTCGCCGAGCAGTACCTGAAGAAGGGCGCGAAGGTTTACATCGAGGGCGCGCTGCAGACCCGCAAATGGACCGACCAGAGCGGCGTCGAGAAGTACTCGACCGAGGTCGTGCTCCAAGGCTTCAACTCGACGCTGACCATGCTCGACGGCCGCGGTGGCGGCGGAGGAGCCGGCAGCTTCGGCGACGAGCCGGGCGGCGATTTCGGCTCCTCCGGTCCCATCAGCAGCGCACCGCGCCGTCCGGTTGCCGCCGGCGGTGGCCGCAACAGCGACATGGACGACGATATCCCGTTCTGAGCGTGCGTCGTGTCAGCAATTCTTACTAATTGATAGGGCGGGCTCGGATTTTCCGGGCCCGCTTCATGTTTGGGATGAGGTCCGCATTGCGCCCATGCGAAGTTGGCCGACGGCGCGGCTTCTCGCGTGATCAGCCAGGCGCGACGGGTGGTTCTGGAGGGCCGATTCCGGGAGCGGTTCAGGGGCTGGTCCGGAGCCTTAAGTTATTGGAAAAATAAGCGGAAAAAGCGCTTTCGAGGGGGCTGCAAGGGTGGTTATCCGACCCTGGATGCGCTATATGATTCCCAGATAAAACCTCACCGGATTTCCCCTTGGCTGACGACGACAACAAGCCCGGCGACCAGCCGGCGCAACCCTCGGACATTCGCCCCGTTTCCATCTACGAGGAGATGAAGAAGTCGTACCTCGATTACGCCATGAGCGTGATCGTGGCGCGCGCGCTGCCCGATGCGCGCGACGGGTTGAAGCCGGTGCACCGCCGCATCCTGTTCGCGATGAACAATCGCGGCGACACCCCGGACAAGAAGCACAAGAAGTCTGCCGGTGCCGTCGGCGAGGTCATGGGTAAATATCACCCGCACGGCGACCAGGCGATCTACGACGCCCTGGTGCGCATGGCGCAGGACTTCTCGATGCGGGCGCCGCTGATCGACGGGCAGGGCAATTTCGGCTCGGTCGACGGCGATCCGCCGGCGGCGATGCGCTACACCGAGTCGCGCCTGACCAAGATCGCGCTGAAGCTGCTCGAGGACATCGACGACGACACGGTCGACTTCCAGGACAACTATGACGGCTCTGAAAAGGAGCCGGTGGTTCTGCCCGCGCGGTTCCCGAACCTGCTGGTCAACGGCGCCGGCGGCATCGCGGTCGGTATGGCCACCAACATCCCGCCGCATAATCTCGGCGAGGTGATCGACGCCTGTGTGGCGCTGATCGACAATCCGTCGCTGACCATCGACGAGCTCAACAACATCATTCCGGGGCCGGATTTCCCGACCGGCGGCATCATCCTCGGGCGCCAGGGCATCCGCAGCGCCTATCATCTCGGCCGCGGCTCCATCGTGATGCGCGGCAAGGTCACGTTCGAGACGATCCGCAAGGAGCGCGAGGCGATCGTCATCACCGAGATCCCGTATCAGGTGAACAAGGCGACGATGGTCGAGCGCATCGCCGAGCTCTACAAGGAAAAGAAGATCGAGGGCATTTCCGACCTGCGCGACGAGTCCGACCGCGACGGCTATCGCGTCGTCGTCGAGCTCAAGCGCGATGCCGTGCCCGACGTGGTGCTGAACCAGCTCTACAAGTTCACGCCGCTGCAGACGAGCTTCGGCGTCAACGCCGTCGCGCTCGATTCCGGCCGTCCGCAGACCATGAACCTGAAGGACATGCTGACGATCTTCGTCGGCTTCCGCGAGCAGGTCGTCACGCGACGGACCAAGTACAAGCTGCGCAAGGCGCGCGAGCGCGCGCATGAGCAGGTCGGCCTTGCCATCGCGGTCGCCAATATTGACGAGATCATCAAAGTGATCCGGCACTCGCCGACGCCCGCGGCCGCACGCGAGACCCTGATGACGCGCGATTGGCCCGCCCGCGACGTCGAGGACATCATCACGCTGATCGATGATCCCCGCCATCGCATCAACGCCGACGGCACCATCCGACTCTCCATGGAGCAGGCGAGGGCCATCCTCGAATTGCGGCTGGCACGCCTCACTGCGCTCGGCCGTGACGAGATCGGCGAGGAGCTGTCCAAGCTCGCCGGCGAGATCAGCGACTATCTCGACATTCTGCGTTCCCGCGCCCGCATTCTCGACATCATCAAGACCGAGCTTGCCGAGGTCAAGGCGGAGTTCGCCACGCCGCGCAAGACCGTGATCATGGAGCAGGAAGGCGAGGTCGAGGACGAGGACCTGATCCAGCGCGAGGACATGGTCGTCACCGTCTCGCACGCCGGCTACGTCAAGCGCGTGCCGCTGTCGGCCTACCGGGCGCAGCGCCGCGGCGGCAAGGGCCGTTCGGGCATGCAGACCCGCGACGAGGATTTCGTCAGCCGCCTGTTCGTGGCCTCCACGCACACGCCGGTGCTGTTCTTCTCCTCGCGCGGCCAGGTCTACAAGGAAAAGGTCTGGCGGCTGCCGATGGCCGCGCCGAACGCGCGTGGCAAGGCCATGATCAACATCCTGCCGCTGGAGCAGGGCGAGCGCATCACCACAATCATGCCGCTGCCGGAGGATGAATCGACCTGGGGCCAGCTCGACGTGATGTTCGCCACCACGGGCGGCAATGTCCGGCGCAACAAGCTGTCCGACTTCGTCGACGTCCGCCGCTCCGGCATCATCGCGATGAAGCTCGACGACAACGAGGCGATCGTCGACGTTCAGATCTGCACCGAACGCGACGACGTGCTGCTGACGGCTGCCGGCGGCCAGTGCATCCGCTTCCCGGTCACCGACGTGCGCGTGTTCACCGGGCGCACCTCGATGGGCGTGCGCGGCATCGCGCTCGGCGAAGGCGACAAGGTGATTTCGCTGGCGATCCTGCGCCACGTCGAGACCACCTCGGACGAGCGTTCGGCTTACCTGAAGATGCGCCGCGCGGTGGCTGGCGAAAGCGCGGCCGAGGAGCCGGCAGCGGACGCCGAGGCCGAGGAGGCCTCCGGCAGCTTCCAGCTGCCGCAGGAGCGCTATGTCGAGATGTCGGCGCAGGAGCAGGTCGTGCTGACGGTATCCGTCAACGGCTACGGCAAGCGGACCTCGTCCTACGAGTACCGCACCACGGGCCGCGGCGGCAAAGGCATCGTCGCCATGAGCGTCAATAACCGCAACGGCAACCTCGTGGCGTCCTTCCCGGTGGAGGAGGCCGACCAGATCATGCTCGTCACCGACAAGGGCCAGCTGATCCGCTGCCCGGTCGAAGGTATCCGCATCGCCGGCCGCTCGACCCAGGGCGTGATCGTGTTCGATACCGCCGAGGACGAGCACGTCGTCTCGGTCGAGCACATCACCGAAGAGGCCGAGAACGGGAACGGAGAGAGCGGCAACGGTAGCGGGGCCTAGGGCATGATCCGGAAAAGTGCGCAGCGGTTTTCCGAAGAGATCATGCTCAAGTCGCAACCCAAAGCGCGATGACGTTTCATCCTGATCTCATCGCGCTTCAGAGCCCGGAAGCCGATGGAGTTGTATCGCAACGCAGGTTGGAGATGAATTCTCCGATCTGGGCGATGGCCGCATGGGCTTCCGGCAGCACCGGGACGAAGAGCTGGAACACGTGCGGCATGCGCGGCCAGACCTCCAGGCGGCTCCGCGGATCACCGTTTTTCAGCTTGTTGGCCATACGGACCGCGTCATCGCGCAGGATCTCGTCGCTGCCGACTTGGATCAGCACCGGCGGAAGGCCGAATGCATCGCCATAGAGCGGCGATGCACGGGGGTTATACGGGTCGGCGCCTGCCAGATAGCAACGCACGAATTCCGGAATATCGTCCACGTTCAGCATCGGATCTGATGCGGCATTCTCGGTCAACGAGGGCGCGGTGAGCGCCAGATCGGTCCAGGGCGACATGGCAACCGCGGCGGCAGGAAGCGGCTTGCGTTCGTCACGCAGTCTCATGAGAAGGCACAGAGCCAATCCTCCACCGGCTGAATCACCCATCACGAACAGTTCGCTTGGATCGGCCGTCTCGCCGGCGAGCCAGAGAAAAGCCGCCACGGCATCGTCCAGTGCGGCCGGAAACGGATGTTCGGGGGCGAGGCGATATTCAAGCGCCCAGACCGTCGACTTGGTCACATTGGCAATGCGCCAGGTGAAATGCCGATAGTAGATCGGCGCGCCCGAAATATAGGCGCCACCGTGAAGATACAGCATGTTGCGCCCCGGGCGCGACGCCGGGGTGGCGATCCGGTGCAATCTGAGGTGACCGACCTGTACGACGCTTGTCTTGGTGCTGCGTGGCGGGCGAGGCACCCACCTCTCCATGCGATGCATGTTTGCCCGCCACGTTCCGACATCGAATGGCCGACGGTGCCGTTTCAGGAACATGCGGATGCCGAGGCGCAGCATTTCCCCGCGCAGGCTCATGGTGCGTCCTTTTGATTCATTCGCGTGGGTCTTACGACCTGAATGCGGCCGCCTTTGGCAAATGCAGCCGTTCGGGTTCGCCGGATCCGGTGTCGACCAGCAGGCCATCCTCGATCTCGACGATGCGATCCGCAAAGGGAATGACTCGCGGATCATGGGTCACGACGAGCACCGCGCGTTCGCGCTGATGTGCGGCGTCTGCGAGAATCCGCATGATGCTTCGTCCGTTATTGCCGTCGAGCGCGGCCGTCGGCTCGTCGGCGAGAATGACCGAGGGATTGGCGACGAAGGCTCGCGCGATCGCGACCCTCTGCTGCTCACCGCCGCTGAGCTCGCCCGGCAAGGTATCGGCCTTCTGCTCCAGACCAACCAGGTTCAGCGCTTCCCGCGCGCGTTTCCCGGCTTTGCGCCCACGCTCGTGACGGATGTCGAGCGCGAGCTGCACGTTCTGCGCTGCAGTGAGCGTCGGAAACAGATGATAGGACTGGAACACAAAGCCGATATGGTCGCGCCTGATTTGGGCTAGTCCCTCCTTGTCGACACCCGACGTGGGCGTGCCGCACACGGTGAGTGTACCCGAGCTTGGTGCCAGCATGCATCCGAGCACGAGCAGCAGCGTCGTCTTGCCGCTGCCCGAGGGCCCCATCAGCAGTGTGAACTCGCCCCGCCGCAGCGTCAGGTCGATCCCGCGCAGCGCCTTCACCTCACCGGCGCCACGCCCAAGCGTCTTCTTGATTCCGGCCGCCTCAATGATGATTTCGTTCATCGCATGAATACCGTTGCTGGATCGATCCGCACCACGCGCACGATTGCACCGATCGCCGACGCCACGCACATCACGACCGTCAGCACGAACAGGGCTGCAATCAGCCACGGCGTGATGACGATCGGCAGCGCGCTCTTGGCAGTCATCTCCACGACGACGGCGCCAATCGCACCCGCGATGACGAAGCCGATGATCGCGTTGAGGAGCGCCTGATAGATGATGACCCGGTAGATATATCCATTCGAAGAACCCATTGCCCGCAGGGTGGCGAATTCACTGAGGTGATCCTTGGTGCTCGAATAGAGCGTTTGCGCGACGATGACGGTGCCGACGATCACTCCCAGCAATGCACCTGCAAATAGCGCAGCGCCGGCGCCCGTTCCGAACAGCCAGAACGAGCGGCTACGGCTGCGGAATTCATCGGTGGTGAGCACCTCGTGCTCACCAACTTGAGATCGAATGGCCTTGAGAACTGTGTCGCGATCGGCGTCGGGCTTGAGGCGCACCAGGAGATCGCTGGCGCGATCCGGGAAGGTTCCGGTGTAGGTGCGAGCGTTTTTCAGGTCCACGAAGACGTAGGGCGTGGTGGTGAAGGAGCGGATGCCGTCGGTCAAGGCCACGACCTTCACGCGGCGGCCGCGGATCTCGGCCGTTGATCCGATTTTTGAGACGCCGAGGCGATCGTAGTAGGAGCGGTCGACGACCACCGCTCCATTTTGCGACAGCGCGCGAACGTCACCCTCGACCACGTTCCATGGCCTCAGGCTTCCATCACGCAAATCGGCGCCGACAACGAAGATGGGTGTCATCTCGCCGCTCTCGAGGCGCCAGTCCGAGAAGCCGATGACCAGCGGGACCACGGAGGCGACGCCGTCGACGGACATGACCTTGTCGCGCAGCTTCGCATCCAGCAGCGAGGGATCCTCGAAGCATTTCGCTCCCTTCGGCAGCACCCAGAGATCGGCCGATGCATGGTCGATCATCGTCGTCACCATGCGACCGAAGCCCAGGAACAGGCCCATCTGGATCATCACCAGGACGACCGAAAAAACGATGCCGACGAGCGTCGCGACGAAGCGCAGGCGATCGTGGAAGAGATTGCGGGACGCGAGCGTCGGGACCAGTGACATGGACGTTCCGTCATCGAGGTTGATCTGAGATAGCGCCCTTGCCGGGGAATCCGGAATGCCGGTGGCCCAGCAGTCTCGCGCCTGCGGCCAGGAATCCGCTCGCGGCCCAGCTCAGAGCCAGTGCCACAATGAGGACGAACGCGGCTTTGGCGGCCGCGTTCAGTCTCGTGTCGAGCAGTGCATATTGCAGCCACAGCACGAAGGGGTAATGCGTGAGGTAGATGCCGTAGGCATTGGTGGAAAGGCTGTCGGCGACCGCCGACCTGCGACGCAACAATGCCAGCGAACTCGCCACAAAAGCGATCACGCCCGTCGCGCATGCAGGGGGAAACGCGAAAGCAGCGGCGATCCGGTACGCCGGCGGACTGGCATTCCAGTCCGGCATGGTCAGTGCGGTCAGCCCGCCCCATACGGCAAAGCAGGCGAAAGCTGCGGCAACCCACGTTGGCCAGTGGTGTGCGAGGGGGCCGTCGATGCGGAAGACGCTGCGATCAGAGCCGTAGCTGCCGATGGCGAGCCCCGCGGAGAAATAGAGGAGATAGTGCAGCGGGCGGCTTAGCTGGAAAGACAATGGGCCGAAAAAGGTCCATTCCCAGGGGGTGAAGATCATCGCGAGCGGGACATAGGCCAGTGCCGACAGACTGGTCAGGCCTGCGAAGAGGAGCAGGGGACGATCGTCGCATTTGGCGACGATGAAGCTCGCGGCGCGTGGCCACGATGGCACGAGCTCATGCAGCGCAGCAGCCAGTGCGCTGAGCAGCAGAAGCTGCCACAAGAACCATTGCGGGCCCGAGGGCCACATCGGCAAAGCGCGCCAGTGCTGCCAAAATGCCGCAGGCGACGGGTCGGTCGCGGTCGTCAGATACGAGGCGTAGTACGCCACCGGACTGAGGAGGACGACGGCGAGGACGAAGGGCAATCCAATTCGCCACCAGCGATCCGCGAGATAGGCGGCGGCGCCCTTGCGGATCAGGCCACGCGGGGTGAACAGGCCCGCCAAAAGGAACATCAGGGACATCAAGCTGACGTCTTGCCATGCGCAGAACAGGTCCAGCCCAAACCAGCGCTCGCTGTCGATGATCGGAAACGCGATCCAGCGATAGGGCGACGCGTCGAAGGCGAACGGATGCGGCGGCTGAGAGGCGAGGTAGGGAAGGGCCGAATGGAAGGCGACCACGATCAGGATGACGACGGCGCGCAAATTGCTGAATGTGACGTTGGCGCCAGAGTTCATGGGGGGAGCACCAGCCCGGGATTGATCTCGCCGGAACCAACCGAAAGCCGATCCACCGGGTTCCAATTCGCCGACGGGCAATTTCAGATTGGATCCGCAGCGGACGCGGTTTTGCTGAAGCCAACGCCTCCAGGGCCAGGCGCGCTCGCTGGTGGGCTACGAGGCGCTCGAAAGCTCTCTCGTCAAATCGGCAAGCGCCTCCCGCTTTCCGATTTGTGCCATCCAGCACCAAAGGGGACGCTCAATCTTGCCATAGCCCGCGAGCAGTCCCTCTCGTTTCGGCGCATCGTCAACGTCGCGAAGAAGCCCAGAACGTAGACCCTCCTTTGCCATCTTCCACTGCAGCGATGCAGGGTAGGCCTTGAGGACGCAAGCAGGCGAATCCGCCGCCATGATCTCCAGGACGGTACCGATCTCCCGCCATGCAGTTCGGCGACGTCCAGCACCGAGGCCTGCGGAAAGATCCGACCGATGATCGACTGCACCTGATCGAACGAGATTGTCAGCCGAGTTTCAACTGCAGAGGCGGATCACTGGACATTTTCGCACCTGCCTCATGCAGCAATCCGGGGCTCTCACGCTTGTCGAGAAACCCGGATTGCGCTTGCCGCTCCACCCGGGCTACGCGCTTCCGCTAAATCTCCAGCTCCGTCCCGAACTCCACCACCTGCTTGGTCGGCACGCCGAAGAACGCGGCGGAGCGTTCGGCGTTGCGCTGGAGGAAGGCAAACACGCCTTCGCGCCAGACCCACATTCCCGGGACGTCCTCGCGCGGGATGATGGTCTCGCGGCCAACGTAGTAGGTGATGTCGGAGAGGTCGATGCCGGGCAGCTTGCCCAGGCGGCAGATGAGCTTCAGTCCTTCATAGATCGTCGGGTTCTGCATGAAGCCGTAATGCAGGATCACGCGGGTGATGCCCGGGATGATCTCGAGCACCTCGGCGCGTTCCTCGTCGGGAATGTGCGGCGATTCCTCGATCAGCACGGTGACCAGCAGCACGCGTTCGTGCAGCACGCGATTGTGCTTGACGAACTGGGTCAGCGCCAGCGGCACGCCGCGCGGCGCCGAGGCCAAAAACACCGCGGTCCCGGGCAGCCTCGCCCTGCACTGGTTCACGGCGGTCTCGATCAGGTCCTCCTCGGGTTGGCGCAGCCGCGCCCGCGCCGCCTCGACCAGCTTCACGCCCCCGCGCCAGGTCAGCATCAGGAACGCAACGAGGGCCGCGAGCAGCAACGGAAACCAGCCGCCCTCGAACAGCTTGATCGAGTTGGCCGAGAAGAAGATCACGTCGATCACGAAGAAGGCGCCGTTCACGGCAACCACCAGCCAGGGCGAATAGCCCCACTGGATCGCCACCAGCGCCGCGAGCAACGTGGTGATCGCCATCAGCAGCGACACTGCGATGCCATAGGCGCCGGCGAGCGCGTCCGAGCTGCCGAAGCTCAGCACCGCCCCGAGCGTTGCGGCAGCAAGCAGCCAATTGACCAGCGGCACGTAGATCTGGCCGATCGCAGCGCTCGTGGTGTGGCGGATCTGCATGCGCGGCAGGAAACCGAGCTGGATCGACTGCTGTGTCAGCGAAAACACGCCGGAGATGATCGCCTGCGAGGCGATCACGGTCGCGACCGCCGAGAAGGCGACCAGCACATAGTGCAGGGCGTCTGGGCAGAGCTGGAAGAACGGATTCTCGATCATGGCGGGATCGGTGATCAGAAGCGCTGCCTGGCCGAAATAATTCAGCACCAGCGCCGGCAGGCAGACCGCGAACCAGGCGAGCCGGATCGGGAAGCGCCCGAAATGCCCCATGTCAGCATACATGGCTTCGCCGCCGGTGACCGCGAGGAAGGCGGCGCCAAGAATTCCGAAGGAGACGTGAAAATCCTGGTGGATCAGGAAGTCGAAGGCATAGAGCGGGCTGAGCGCCGCCAGCACCGCCGGCGCCTTGACGATGCCGTGGATGCCAAGCGCGGCAAGCACGACGAACCAGGCCAGCATCACAGGGCCGAAGATGCGGCCGATGAAGCCGGTGCCCTGCTTCTGCATCATGAACAGCCCGATCAGGATGGCGACGGTCACGGGCACCACGGCGGGCGCCAGCGAGGGGGCGTCGACCTTGAGGCCTTCGATGGCGCTGAGCACCGAGATCGCCGGCGTGATCGCGCCGTCGCCATAGAGCAGGGCGGCGCCGATGAGGCCGACCACCAGGAGATGGGCGCGCCATGTGCCTGGCTGGGCGTGGCGGGCATGCAGCAGTGCCAGCAGCGCGACGATGCCCCCTTCGCCGCGGTTATCCGCGCGCAGGATCAGCAGCGCGTATTTCAGCGAGATGATCAGCAGCAACGCCCAAAGGATCAGCGAGGCAACCCCCAGGACAGCGTCCTGACTCAGCGTGCCTCCATGAGCAGCCGCCTTGGCGGCTTCCTTCAGGGCGTAGAGGGGACTGGTGCCGATATCGCCGTAGACCACCCCAAGGGCGCCCATGGTCATGGCAAGCGGCAGCGCGTCGGGGCGATGGCCGGAGGCGACTGCGGGCGTACTGGACAACGGCAACTCCCCCGATGGAAACGCGCCCGTCGGGTCATTCCGATGGGGGCGAGCACGATGCAGTTTGCGACGAGACGTCGCAAATATCCACGGGGTTTATCTTGAGGGGGCTTCCTGACGCGAAACTTACAGGTCCGACTACGGGGTGCGGTCGGCTGTCACGAGGCGGGCCTCGCGGACACTGGCCTTGCTGCCGGCGCGGCGCAGACAGGACGCCTCGAAATTCGGCCAGGCCTGCTGTGAGCAGTCGCGGCCGATGGTGCGGATGTCGAGCCGGTCGCTCTTGGCCAGCGGCTGCGGCACGCTGGCTTCGACGGTCGGGGCAAAGCCGGGCAGGAGGGTGAGGGCTGCGGCAACACACGCAGAGACTGCGATCGCTGAAATGGTCTTGATCATTGACGGTCCCCTGTGATGCGGCCGCCTCGCCCAGTGTGCGGCCCGTCATTCGTTGGCTGGATTAGTAACCATGGCCAGTTTCCGGACGTCTTCGCGGAGGCTGGAAATGGTTTCGTTCGCGCTCCGTTTTGTTTCGTCGCTGCCCGAGGACGAAACAAAACGGCCATTGCCGACGTCCGGCGAGACATTTTCCGTGTAAAGGGTCCGGAAACGGACAAGGAACCTGCCCGGCTTGCCGGGCCGGGCCGGGCGCGGTAGGACGGGGCCATGTCGCGCATTGCCTTCTACCCAGGTTCCTTCGACCCCATCACCAACGGCCATCTGGACGTGGTCCGGCACAGCGTCTCGCTGTGCGACCGGCTGGTGGTCGCGATCGGCGTGCACCCAGGCAAGAAACCGCTGTTCTCCACCGAGGAGCGGCTGAAGATGCTCCATGACGTCTGCGGGCCGATCGCGGCCCAGGCCGGCTGCGTGCTCGAGGCGACGACGTTTGACGATCTGTCGGTGACCGCGGCGCGCAAGCACGGCGCGACCATCATGATCCGGGGCCTGCGCGACGGCACCGATCTCGATTACGAGATGCAGCTCGCCGGCATGAACGAGGCCATGGCGCCTGAAGTGCATACGGTCTTCCTGCCGGCCTCTCCCATGGTCCGCCCGATCACCGCCACTTTGGTGCGCCAGATCGCCGGCATGGGCGGGGATGTCTCGGCCTTCGTCCCGCCGCAGGTCGCGGCACAGCTCAAGGCCAAATTCGCCGGTTAACGGCCCGCTTCCTTTCTCATCCTGACCGGAGTTGTCATGATCCGAATTCTCGCAGTTCTTGCCGCGCTTGTGTTCGCGGTGCCGGCGGTGGCGCAGCAATTGCCGGCAAACCTCGACAAGGCCAATGCCATCGTCATCGACAGCACCAAAGGCCGCATCGTCATCAAGCTCAGGACCGACATCGCGCCGCAGCATGCCGAGCGCATCAAGCAGCTCGCGCGCGAGGGCTTCTACAACAACGTGCCGTTCCACCGTGTCATGGACGGCTTCATGGCGCAGACGGGTGACGGCCAGAACGGCAACGGCACCGGCGGCTCGAAATATCCGAACCTGAAGCAGGAATTCTCCAAGGTGCATTTTGCCCGCGGCATCGTCGGCATGGCCCGGCGCGGCGACAGCGTCGACAGCGCCAACTCGCAGTTCTTCATCATGTTCGCCGACGGCGGCAGCCTCGACGGCCAGTACACGGTGATCGGCGAGGTCGTGCAGGGCATGGACGTCGTCGACAAGCTGAAGAAGGCGCCCCCCGGCTCGCCCGGCGGCACCGTCACCGATCCCGACAAGATGGTGAAGGTGCAGGTCGCCTCCGACATCAAGTAGGAGCGGCCATGGCGCGCCGCGGTGGCAAGCTCCTGCTGGTTGCCGCGATGCTGCTGCTCGGCGTTCCCCGTGCGGCCGCGGAGGACGCGAAGGTCAACACCATCCAGGACATCTTCCGGCACTTGCGTACCTGCTGGAGACCGCCGTCGCCGGCCAAGGCGCGCCCCCTCGACATCACCGTCGTCGTGAGCTTTAACCGGGCCGGAAACATTCTGGGCCATCCGAGGATTACCTATGAATCCGCGGAGGCCTCCGACAACGACCGGCTGCAATACCGGATCGCGGTGATGGAGGCGTTGCAACGCTGCACGCCGGTGCCATTTACCGATGCAATGGCCGGCGCCGCGGCGGGACGTCCATTCGCGATCCAGTTCCGCAACCGGAAGACTTCACCTCCAACACAAGAGAGACGAGCATGAGCGTCACCGAAAACACCCTGATCCTCGAGACCACGCAGGGTCCCGTCACCATCGAGATGCGGCCCGACCTCGCGCCGAACCACGTCGCGCGCATCAAGGAGCTCGTGCGCGAGGGCTTCTATGACGGCATCGTGTTTCACCGCGTGATCGAGGGCTTCATGGCCCAGACCGGCTGTCCGCATGGCACCGGCACCGGCGGCTCCGGCAAGAAGCTGAAAGCCGAGTTCAACAAGGAGCCGCATGTGCGCGGCACCGCCTCGATGGCCCGCGCCGCCAATCCCGATTCCGGCGACAGCCAGTTCTTCATCTGCTTCGACGATGCCCGCTTCCTCGACAACCAGTACACGGTCTGGGGCAAGGTTACCGAGGGCATGGAGAACGTCGACAAGATCAAGCGCGGCGAGCCCGTGATGAATCCGGACAAGATCGTCAAGGCGCGGATGGCCGCGGACAAGGAGTAAGCACGCGACCCTCATCCTGAGGAGCGCGGAACGCGCGTCTCGAAGGATGAAGGCTCCGCTGCTGCAGTCCGGCCTTCATGGTTCGAGACGGCGCTACGCGCCTCCTCACCATGAGGGCTGGCTGTGTCGCGCTAGGCCCGCACATGCGCACCGATCTCTTCGATTTCGACCTGCCCGCCGAGCGCATCGCATTGCGTCCGGCGAGTCCGCGCGACTCCGCGAAGATGCTGGTCGTGGAGAACGGCGCGTTGCGCGACCAGACCATCTCTGACCTGCCGCAATGGCTTAAGCCCGGCGACCAGCTCGTCGTCAACGACACCAAGGTGATCGCGGCGCAGCTGAAGGGCCGCCGCATCGGCCGCGAGACGGAGCCGAAGATCGAGGCGACGCTGATCAAGCGCGTCGACGGCTCGCGCTGGCAGGCGCTGGTGAAGCCGGCAAAGAAGCTTGTTGCCGGCGATCGCATCCGCTTCGGTAATGAAGGCAAGGTCTGCCTGCTCGGCCACCTCGACGCCGACGTCGAGGCCAAGGGGGCGGAGGGTGAGGTGACGCTGTCGTTCTCATTCCACGGCCCGGCACTCGACCAGGCCATCGCCGATCTCGGCAGCCCGCCGCTACCACCCTACATCGCTTCCAAGCGCACGCCTGACGACCAGGATTTTGCGGATTACCAGACCATGTTCGCGGCCAACCAGGGCGCAGTTGCAGCGCCGACCGCGGGTCTGCATTTCACGCCCGCGCTGGAGCAGGCGCTGCGCGCGCGCGACATCGGGATCAACCGCGTGACGCTGCATGTCGGGGCAGGGACCTTCCTGCCGGTCAAGGCCGAGGACACCGAGGGCCACAAGATGCACGCCGAGTGGGGCACCATCTCGGCCGAGGTCGCGGAGCGGCTCAACAGCGCGCGGAAAAATGGCAGGCGGATCGTCGCGGTCGGCACGACGTCATTGCGTCTGCTCGAAAGCGCGGCGAGCGAGGACGGCATGATCCAACCGTTCGCGGCCGAGACCTCGATCTTCATCACGCCGGGTTATCACTTCCGCGCCGTCGATGTCCTGATGACCAATTTTCACCTGCCGAAGTCGACACTGTTCATGCTGGTGTCGGCGTTTTCGGGGTTGGAGACCATGAAGCAGGCCTATGCGCATGCGATCGCGAATGGTTACCGGTTTTATTCGTACGGGGATGCGTGTTTGCTGTTTCCGTCGGTGCCGTAGGCGACCAGCGCAAACCCATCGCCGTCACCCTGAGGTGCTCGCCTCTTCGGCGAGCCTCGAAGGGCGACGGCCCAGCTGCTGCATCTCGGCCGCTCATCGAGGCTCACCATGCAGCGCCTGGCGCGGCATGGTTCGCACCTCAGGATGACGGATCGACGGGCGCGCTCCGTTATGCCGTCACCCGCTGCGGCAAGAGCTCCGCGATCTGCACCGCGTTCAGCGCCGCGCCCTTGAGCAGCTGGTCCGCCGCCACGAACATCGAGATCGAATGCCCGCTAGCGTCGCTGAGGTCCTTGCGGATGCGGCCGACCAGCACGTCGTCCTGGCCCGAGGCGTCGATCGGCATCGGGAAGTAGTTCTTGGCGCGGTCGTCGACGACCTTCACTCCGGGCGCCTGCGCCATGATGGCGCGGACCTGGTCTTCGGTGATCGGCTGCTCGCATTCGAAGGTGATGGCCTCGCAATGGGCGCGCAGCACCGGTACGCGCACGCAGGTGACGCCGACGGCGATGCTGTCGTCCTCGAAGATCTTGCGGGTCTCCTTGATGACCTTGGTCTCTTCGTCGTTGTAGCCGGTCTCGGGATCGACGGCCGTGTTGTGATTGAAGAGATTGAAGGCGTAGGGGTGCGGCATCACCTTGGGCGTATAGACCTGCCCGTTGAGATTGGCGCGGGTGGACTCGACGAGCTCCTCCATCGCGGCGGCGCCGGCGCCGGAGGCCGCCTGATAGGTCGAGATGATCACGCGCTTGATCCGGTTCTTCTGATGGATCGGCCACAGCGGCACCAGCGCGGTGATCGCGGCGCAGTTCGGGTTGGCAATGATGCCCTTGTGATCGCGGATGCGGTTCGCGTTGATCTCGGGGATCACCAGCGGCACGTTCGGGTCCATGCGGAAGGCGGAGGAATTGTCGACCACGACCGCGCCCGACTTGACCGCGATCGGCGCATACTTCCTGGAGATGCTGCCGCCGGCGGAGAACAGGGCGATATCGACACCTTCGAAAGACCGCTCGGTCAGTTCCTCGATGACGACGTTCTGGCCGCGGAACGACACCGTCTTGCCGGCGGAGCGGGCGCTCGCCAGCGCCTTGAGCTTACTGATGCGAAAGCCGCGCTTGTCCATGGTGGCGATGAATTCGGCGCCCACCGCACCGGTGACGCCGACAATCGCGACGACGGGATCGTTACTCACTTTGTCCTCCGTTGAATTTGCGAATTAGACAACAAAAAAGCCCCGGACCATCGAGGGCGGGGCTTGCCGTAGAGCTGATGCGTTTAAGTCGACGACCTACGTGCGCACGCCTCCCCGGGCCCCTGAGGCCGTGGTGGTTTTGGTCGTGCGTTTGGTGGTCGTGAACATGGCGGCGACTTATGCGGGAGAGTCTTGCGTCCGTCAATGGGTTTTCGGCGGGAACGTGGCAGCGCGGGGACCTGTCGCTATTTGGCCCGGGCGGCCGGCGGCTCCAGGATGACCTCCTTGAGGTCGTCGCCGCTGATCACGACGATCGCAAAATTGAGCCGGCCGCGTTCGCGCACCAAGCCGCCGCTGATGGCCTTGCCCGAGGCTGCGCGCTCGGCGACGCGTACGGCCTCGGCGAGGCGGTGCCTGATCGCACCGAGCGCGGCGAGATTGCTGCGGTCCTCGTGGTCGAGCTCAGTGAGGGGGAGGGCGGCCTCCCCGCCGACCAGCTCGCCCGTCGCGGCATTGATGGTGTGGCGCCAGATCCGGTCGTTGTGCAGGGTCTTGACGCGGTAGACCGGCACGCCCGAGGCGCCGTCGAAGCTCACATCCGCCGTCGTGGCGCCGGCATGGCGGGCTTCCGCGATCGCCATGGCCTGGCTGATCGTGATCGACGAGCTGCGGAATCGTTCTATTTCGCGGCTGACCGCCTGGCGGTCCGCTTCAGCATCACCATCTGTCTCGCTGTGAAGCGCGGTCGGCGTGCCGGCAGTCACGATTGCCTGCGCCGGCGCGGTGATGAGCAGCGCGGGCAAGGCGATCGCAAGCAGTTGCGAGGTCCATCGTTTGGCTGTCGTCATGCTCGAAACCCTCGGCCAGCGAGTGTGCCGGATGATCGTAAAGAATTCGCGGCCGGCCTTGGGCATCGGCCGGCCGCGGAGCGCCGCGGCGGGCTGTACCCGCCGTGACGATCGAAGCGGTCCGGACCTCTTTGGGGCTGGTGAAAAAGCGATCCGTACCCGGCTTATAACTAAACCATACCGTATCGTTTTATTTTGGTCAACGCTGCCGCGCCGTCCCCTTTGGGGAAAGATCGCAAGCTCACGTAATTGTCAGCGGGAGGAGCGGCGCCGTGGCGTGACTTTGGCGGCGTCCTGGACGCGGTCGGGGGGGCCCAGCGCGCCGGCCAGGAACAGCTTGATCGCCGCGCGCATGCGCTTTTCGGCGGCCTTCAGCTCCAGCGCCGTCCCGAACGTCGCCATGCGGTGGGTGTGACCGACGACGACGTCGAGGAATACCTCGGCTGCAATGGTGGTGTCTTCGACATCGAGCGCACCTTGCGCCACCAGATGGTCGAAGAAGCGCGCGGTGGTGGCGACGGCCTTGAGCCAGCCTTCCTCCTTGCCGAGCTTGGCGACGTCGGGGAAGTTGATGGCCTGCGACGTCATCATGCGGCTGAAGGCGACGGCGTCGGGACCGCAGGTGAAGGTCAGCATCTCGCGCCCGATCTCGACCAGCCGCTGCTCGACCGAGATGTTCGAGGCGCTGGAGAGCTGCGTCTCCGCCGCCGCCGAGAGCGGCGCGAGCCAGCGCGCGATCTCGCGCCTCAGCACGGCCGCAAACAGCCCGCGCTTGTCGCCATAGCGGGAATAGACCGTGGGCTTGCTCACCCGCGCGGCTTCCGCGACCGCGTCGAGTGAGGTCGCATCGAAGCCGCGGTCCAGGAACAGGCGGGTGGCGACCTCGATCAGCCGCTGATCGCGCTCGATCGCGGCTGACTTCGTCGGCCGGCCGCCGCGCGATTTCGGCACCTCGCGCCGTGGCGCTGCCGGTCTCGTCCTGGTCGCAGTCAATCCCATGCCCAATGATTCCTGCGCGTTTCTGACAGTCGTCTTTGCTCTATAACGCGCAGCAATCGAGGCGTCATCGCGAATCTGGCCGAATTGGCCGTATCGTCAACGGTCTCGATCCGACCCCGTTCCGTCGTGCCGGCTTACGGAAGCGTCGAGGTCCAGGCCCGCCCGGATGCGGCCTTCTCGTATCCGTACTCATACAGCGCCCGCATATAGACGGTATCGAATCCTTCCGACGGCGGCGCCGGGTAATCGCGCGCGATGTAGGAGAGATGGAAGCCCAGTCGGTTGCGCTTGGCGAAATCGTAAGTCGAGAAGATGATCGACCGCGTCTGCGATTGGGTGATCGCCGATAGGCTCCGTGAGGCAACGTCGATGGTGCCATTGGAGACGAGCTCGAAGTTGCGTTCGATCTTCTTGTTGACGAGGATGTAGATGTCCATCTTTGCATTGCCGGGCAGGCGGCTGCTCTGGAACAACAGGGCTTCCGGCATGGTGAGCACCGGCGCCGTCACGCCGCCGTCGACATGCATCTCCTGAAACCGGCGGCCCTGGCCTTCGGCATCGATCATGATCGGCGAAAATACCAGGGGAATGCTGGCGGAAGCCGCCATCACGTCGCGAAACAGTTTCAAGGCTTCGGGCGTTCCAACAGCGGCGATCTTGCCCATGTCCCAGATCGCGGTCCGCTGGCTGTCGAGATCGGTCGTCACCACCAGTAGCTTCCGGCCTTTCGCGTGCTCGCGCGCGACCTGCGCCATGATTTCCGGACCTACATAGCGCGCGACGAGCTCGCGCAGCCTTGTGTTGCCGAACAGGCCGGATCCGAACAGCACGCGCATGATGCTGGGATCGTTCAGGAGGCTCTCCGCAATGCCGCTGGTGTAGACCTCCTTCAGCGTGTCGTCATATTGCGGGCCGAGAAACGCGAAGGGCGCGATCAGGCCGCCGGTGCTGACGCCCGAGACGACCGAGAAGGTGGGGCGGGTCTTGGCCGCGGTCCAGCCGTTGAGCACCCCGACGCCATAGGCGCCATCGGCGCCGCCGCCGGAGAGCGCCAGATAGGTTTTCATCGCGGCGCTGGTGCCCTTCTCAAAGCTGAATTTCGTGATTGGCTCGTCGGCGCAGCGCCTGAGGCCGTCGATATCCAGCACGCGCGAGACGCTGGCTTCAGCGGCCGTGTAGGGCGTACGCGGCAGGGAGGTGCAGGCGCCGAGCGCAAGGCTGCACATAAGGCTGCACATCAGGACCAGCAATTCGCCCAGGCTGACACCTGTTTGCCTGATCCGGTCACGCGAGGAGACGGATGCGTCGGTCGAACAAGGATACGGCATTGTCGGTGGCTGGCGATCACGCATCTAGCGCCGCAGGCAAAATTCGCCGCGGCATCTCGTCCAGCCCCAGGACGAAACTATACTGTATCGTTTTGTTCGACAAGAGGGACAAGCAGTAACCTCGCGCTTGCTGTCCCGGTCTGAAGCACAAACGGGCCCCGAGCGCGGCCTTGCGGGTTGATCGGCTCCCTCCGACAAGCAATAAGCACCGCCATGAACCCCGACGATGACGTACCCAATCACTTTGAGTTGCTCGCCACCGATGGCGCCGCGCGCACCGGGCGGCTGACCACGCCGCACGGCGTGGTGCGGACCCCGGCCTTCATGCCGGTCGGCACCGCCGGTGCCATGAAGGGCATGCACTGGCGCGAGGTGCGCGATGCCGGCGCCGATATCGTGCTCGGCAACACCTACCATCTGATGCTGCGTCCGAGCGCCGAGCGGATCGCGGCGCTCGGCGGCCTGCAGCGGTTCACCGGCTGGAACGGTCCGATGCTGACCGATTCCGGCGGCTTCCAGGTGATGTCGTTGTCGGATCTGCGCAAAGTCAGCGAGAACGCCGTCACGTTCCGCTCGCATATTGACGGTGCCAAGGTCGAGCTGTCGCCGGAGCGCTCGATCGAGGTGCAGCGTTTGCTCGGCTCCGATATCGCCATGCAGATGGATGAATGCGTGCGGCTGCCGGCCGAGCACGCGGACATCGAGCGCGCCATGCAATTGTCGTTGCGCTGGGCGGAAAGAAGCAAGCGCGCCTTCGAGAGCGCGCCCGCAGGCTACATGCTGTTCGGCATCGTGCAGGGCGGCGACGTGCCGCAGCTTCGCCACGCGAGCGCCAGAGGCCTGGTCGCAGTCGGCTTCCACGGCTATGCGATCGGCGGTCTTGCCGTCGGCGAGCCGCAGGCGGTGATGCTGGCGATGATCGACGAGACCGCACCGCTGCTGCCGAGAGAGCGGCCGCGCTACCTGATGGGCGTCGGCACGCCCGACGACATCCTCGAAGCGGTGAAGCGTGGCATCGACATGTTCGATTGCGTGATGCCGACCCGCAATGGCCGGCACGGCGTCGCGTTCACGCGCTTCGGCCAGGTGAATCTGCGCAATGCGCGCCACGCCGACGATCCGCGCCCGCTCGATGAAGAGAGCTCATGGCCGTCGACGCGCAACTGCGCGCGCGCCTACCTGCACCATCTCGTCAAGGCGGGCGAAACGCTGGGGGCGATGCTGCTGTCCGAAATCAATGTCGCTTACTACCAGTCCCTGATGCAGGGCATCAGGGACGCGATCGCACACGGAAAGTTCGACGAATTCTATCAGCGCACGCGCGAGGACTGGGCGAGGGGCGACATCGCCCCACGCTAGATCAGTTGCAAGTGAAGCGATGCTTCACGGCGTGCTTGGTCACGAAGCCGTAGCCGCAATTATCGCAGGTCCAGAGATAGCTGATCACGTGGTCCGACACGTAGGCGGATGCTTCGGCGGCGACCATGGAGTCGGCGCAGACAGGGCAGGTGGGCAATTCGCTGCAACGCGGATCGCGGTTGGTCGCGACGGTCGACAACACTTCAGCAACTGCTGACATCGCGGTGACCTCCCTGCTTTGAGACGTAAGTCTAACATAAGCAGAACCAGTTGACGAGATCGCAACACAAATGCGTTGGTTTTCTGATCGCTGCCGCTCACGTGATTTTGCGATGCAGCGTATTTAGCATGTGCCGCATTGTCGCTTGCGTGTCGCCGCAAGCTGTCTGTAACTGCCAGAATGGTCGCGACAGAAGCACAGATCGTCGCCATAGGGAGTTCATCATGGACGCATCGTCCACCACGGGTGCAGCGCACCAACCCGGCCGCGGCCGGATCTATGACTCGATCGTCGATGCCTTCGGCAACACGCCCATCGTGCGCTTGCAGCGACTGCCGCGCATGCACGACGTGAACGCGACCATTTTGGCAAAACTTGAATATTTCAATCCCGCGGCAAGCGTGAAGGACCGCATCGGCGCGGCCATGATCATCGCCATGGAGAAGGCGGGCATCGTCAAGCCCGACACCGTGCTGATCGAGCCGACCTCCGGCAATACCGGCATTGCGCTCGCATTCGTGGCGGCTTCGCGCGGCTACCGCCTGAAGCTGGTGATGCCGGAATCGATGTCGATCGAGCGACGCAAGATGCTGGCTTTTCTCGGCGCCGAGCTGGTGCTGACGCCGGCAGCGCAAGGAATGAAGGGCGCGATAGCGGCCGCCGAGGAGCTGTTGAAGACGACGCCGAACTCGGTGATGCCGCAGCAGTTCAAGAACCTCGCCAATCCCGAAGTGCACCGCCGCACCACCGCGGAGGAGATCTGGAACGACACCGGCGGCAACATTGATTTCTTCGTGGCCGGCGTCGGCACCGGCGGCACGATCACCGGCGTCGGCCAGGTGCTCAAGCCGCGCAAGACCTCGCTGCGTGTGGTGGCGGTCGAGCCGGAGGAGAGCCCGGTGCTGTCGGGGGGACAGCATACCCCGCACAAGATCCAAGGGATTGGCGCCGGCTTCGTCCCCGACATCCTCGATCGTTCCGTGATTGACGAGATCGTGAAGATCAACTCGACGACGGCGATCGAGACTACGCGCGCGCTGGCGCGGCATGAGGGCATTCCGGGCGGCATCTCCTCGGGCGCGGCGATCGCGGCCGCGCTGCAGATCGGCAAACGCCCCGAAGCTGCGGGAAAGACGATCCTGGCGATCGTACCGTCCTTCTCCGAGCGCTATCTTTCGACGGCTCTATTCGAGGGAATCTAGGACATGGCAGATCAACCGAGGCGGCCGCGTACGCTTGGCGATGCCAGAACGGAGGCCGAGGCGGCGTTCAAGAAGGTGACGGCGAAGGTCGCCGCGGCGCCGCCCAAGCAAAACGCCGTTCCCGGCATCAAGGAGCAGGTCACGCTCCGCATTGACCAGGACGTGCTGGAGTTCTTCCAGGAGGGCGGTCCCGGCTGGCAGGACCGTATCAACGAGGCGCTGCGGAAAGCGGCGGGGAAGTCGTAGCCAACATCGTCGTCGAGCGCAGCGACGCAATCCAGAATCTTTCCACGGTTGGCAGCCTGGGTTGCTTCGTCGCAAGGGCTCCTCGCAATGACCGAGCATGCTGCGACGCCGTCGTGCCAACGAAAAGCCCGGCGCGAGCCGGGCTTTTGTGTTGTCAATTTGGCTTCGTTTCAGCGGCGGAACATGCCGCCCATCATGCCGCCGACGACACCGCCGACGAAGGCGGCACCGGCAGCATCGCCGGGGCTGCTGCGTTGAGGGGCCGGCGCCGGCGCGCTGCTGGGAGGCGGGGCGCTGGCGCGCCGGGCCGCCTTCTGGCTGTTGTCGCTCGCAACGGGCGGAGCGGCCACGACCTCCGAGAGCAGGGCCTTGTGCTGGTGCTTGTTGAGGTAGCCGGACGATGGATAGCCGCGCGCTGCCTGCCAGCGCTTGATGACCGCACGGGTCTCGTCGCTGAACACGCCGGTCTGCTTGGTGTCGAAACCGAGGCCAGTGAGGCGGCGCTGCACGTCGCGGCGCTGGGTCTTGTCGAGGCCGATCTGGTCCTCGGTGAGCTGGGTGGCCTCGTCGGTGAAGGTCGCAGGATCGACGCCGGCGTTGAGCGTACGGGTCGCGGTCGAGGGTCCGCTCTTGATCGCCGCAAGCCGTGCCAGCGCCAGCGCCTTGAACTGACCGTTCGGATAGGCGGAGAGATACGCGTTGAGCTCTTCCGGCTTGTTGGACTCCTTCACCGAGCGCCAATATTCGAGCTCGACACCGTCCGAGCTCCCGGCCGCCGCCGGCACGACCGCGGAAGCGGTCGGGGCCGCGTTGGCGACCTGGGTCGTCGGGGCTTGGTTGAGATAGACCGAGCCGGTCAGGTTGGTGTGGCCCCAGGGCAGCTGGCTCTTGCGGGTCTCTTCATTGACCTGGGCGCGCACCGCCGTCATCGCCTGCTGGATCTCGACGCCGGGCTTGGTGATGTTGTCGATCAGTGCACGGGTGAACGGGCTGTTGTTGCCCTCCTGGCCGTCGAGCGCGGTCTGGCCCGGGCCGGTCGCGAACGCGATCAGCGTGCCTTCGCCGGACTTCATCTCGGCCAAACCGCTCTGGACGTTGACGCTGCGGGTCGCCGAGTTCGACTTGATCTTGGCGGCGAATGGATTGTCGCGGCAGGCATCGAGGAAGACGAGCTTGACCTTGGCATCGCCCATGGTCTGCTCGAGCGTCAGGTCGATGTTGATGGCGGCCCCCAGCTTGACGTCCATCTCCGATTTGATGTCGGCATCGACAGGCAGGAGATAGTTGGTGCCGCTGACGGCGATGCCGTGCCCGGCATAATAGAACAGTGCGATGTCGGAGCCCTGCGCCTTGCGGCCGAAATCGAGCAGCTTCTCCGTCATCTGGTCGCGGCTGAGGTTGGAGCCTTCGATCACCTCGAAGCCGACATTGCGCAGCGTCGCCGCCATCGCCTTGGCATCGATTGGCGGGTTCGGCAATTGCGCGACGTTCTTGTACGAGCCGTTGCCGACCACGAAGGCGACACGGCGGTCAGCCTTGGCGGCACTGACCGACAGGGCCATGCACATCAGCGAAGCGAGGAGGGTGAGATAGCGCATTCTGAAATCCCCAGAATCGAATTGCAGGCAGCAACAAATCGGCAACGAAGCTACACGAAGTGCCCGACTTCGCGCCACCAAAACGGCAGTCCGTTGCACCAACCCGCTGCTGTGTGGCCGAATGTGCACGATGGAGGGACACTCCAACGTGATCCAAATCACACGGCCACTTCGTTTTGTCGCGCGAGGTGGCGCGAGGTTCACTGCGCGCGGGCGGGAACCGGCGAAGCGGGCTTTAAATTCAGGAGATTGCCGAAAAGGATCAGCGCCGCACCGAGTACGGTCCAGGCGTCGAGCCGCTCGGAATACAGCAACCAGCCGGCGGTCGCGGTCAGTGGGACCCGCAGGAAGTCCATGGGAACCACGATCGTCGCGTCGGCGTAGCGCATCGCGCTGGCGAGGCAATAATGCGAGAATGTGCCGCAGATGGCGATCACGCCGACCCAGGCCCAGACATAGACCGATGGCCACGTCCAGACGAACAGCGTCGGAACGAAGCCTGCGACCGATTGCACCACCAGCATCCAGAACAGGATCGAGAGCGCGCTTTCGGTGCGGGTCAGCGATTTGACCAGCGCCATCGAGACGCCAAATCCCATGGCGGCCCCGAGCGCGATGAGCTGGCCCGGATTGATCTCGCCAGTAGCCGGCCGCACGATCACGATCACCCCGACGAGGCCGAGCACGATGGCGGTGATCTTCCATGGCGTCATTCGCTCGGACAGGAAGCTTGCCGCGAGGATGGCCGTCCAGATCGGCATGGTGAACTCGATCGCCACCACCTGGCCGATCGGGATCAGCGTCAGCGCGAAGAACCAGCCGAGCTGGGCGACGTAGTGCACCAAATTGCGCCCGACGTGCTGCGGCAGGCGCGATGTCTTGAGCACCTTCAAGCCGCCGGCGCGGTAGATGATCGGCGAGAGCAACAGGAAGCCGACCAGCGACCTCACTTCCATGATCTGAAAGACATTCAGCTCGCGCGTGGTCTCGCGCCCAGCCACCGCCATGATCAGCATCAGCGACAGCCAGCCGGCCATCCACAGTGCAGCCATCGTTTTGGACGGTATCGTGCTCATTGCGGCGGATGCGGAAGGGTGAAATTCCGAAGGGACAGCCGGTATCGGCGACGTCGCTGCCGTTTGCAACGGCCAAATCTGCGGATGCAGCAATGCAGGTCGGCGTGTTAATGCATCAGCGAACAACGAGAAAAATCGGGAGATCTCGCTCATGCATATCTTGCAGCCGGCCGAATGGAAGAAACCCCGTGGCTTTTCCCATGGCGCCGTGGTTGAGGGGCCGGGCCGGTGGGTGGTTCTGGCCGGCCAAACCGGTGGCGACGAGGCCGGCAATTACGCGCCCGACATGGCTGCGCAGGTCGCGACTGCGCTGAAGCGGATCATCAAGCTCTTGGGCGAGGCCGGCGCGGGCCCCGAGCACATCGTCCGTCTGACCTGGTACCTGACCAGCCGCAGCGAATATGAAGCGGCCGCTGCTGGCATTGGCGCAGCATGGAAGGAAACGCTCGGACGCAATTTCCCGCCCTCGACGCTGCTTTATATTGGCGGTCTCGTGGATGAGCGGGCCAAGGTCGAGATCGAGGTCACGGCGTTCGTGCCGAATGCATAAAAAAGACCCGGCGAGGTCGCCGGGTCGATGGTCTTGAACGTGATCTGGCTCAGCGCGTCATCGCGATGTTGGCGCCGCGGAATTGGCTGTCGGCGCGCATCGTGACGGTCTGCTTGTTGCCGCTCGTTCTCAGCGCGATGTTGGCGTTGAAGCCGGCGGCCGAGGCGACCACCTCGAAGTTTCCGCCACCACCGCGGCCCTCGAGCGAGCCGGAGATGTTGCGGCTGGCTTCGGCCCAGCTGCCGGTGACGGCGCTGCCTTCGGCACGGACATTGGCGGAGAGGTGAAACTTGTATGCGTCGCTGGCACAGGTCAGCGACATCTCCATGGTCGGGCCGATCGGGGCGTACTTGGCCCGGCAGCGGATTCGCTCGGTCGAGCCGTCGTCGAGGACGACAGTACCGCCGCCGCTCCAGGTGCCTGCCATCGGCGCAAACGGGCCTGACTGAGCTTTGCTTTCGGTGTGGGCGATGCCCGCTGCAAACAAAACGGCGGCCGCGATCAGCAGCCGCCGGCTTCCAGCGCGAGTCTCAGTTGGCTTATTGGCGCGATGCTTCCCACCGCCCGCTGCACGGTATGCCTGCAGATGCTCCATTCCACTTCCCCGATCCGGCGTTGCCGTTGAGTTGACCGTTGGCATATGCACCATTGATCGAAACTTTCACAAGTCCCCCGCTGCCGATGGTGCCGGAAACGTTAGCGCCGGGTGCGGTGATCTTGCCATCGGCAACCGTCAGCATGGAGCTCGCGGTCGGTTCGCACGAACCGCTCTTGGTCACGATGGTGACCTGCCAGTTGCCATCATAGGGGTTCTGGGCAAAGGCGGGGGCAGCGAGGGTGCCGGCGAAAACTGAGGCGGCACAAAACACCGCAATGCGACCAAAACGCATGAATTCGTCCTCGAATGTGTCCGATATGCTGACGCTTATTCGGGCGAAATGTGACCGAAATTTGTTGCAATGCCAAAGGCAAAATTGTTCCTGTGGGAACAATGGTTTATTTGCGCTCTTGGTCCCAATTTCCGAAGTGGAATCAAGGTCGCTTCACGTTAAGGGTAAACGTCAGGGCGACTCAGGAAAGGCTTCAATCAGGAAAGGCTTGGCGCGGAGGTCGCGAACTGCTCGTCCTGAACTTTGGCGGGCAGGGCCTTGTGCACCTTGATGTAGTCGATCACATCGGCGAGCAGCTTGAGCCCGAGGGGCGCCAGCGCGCGCTCCCAAAGCTCCCGTGCGGTCTCGCCCTTCTTGACGAAGCACCAGTCCTGGGCGGCGATCGCGCCTGCGTCCATGCGGTCGGCGAGATGGTAGATGGTCCCGCCGGCGATCGGGTCGCCTTCCTTGATGGTCCATTCCACCGCGGCCTTGCCGCGATGGCGTGGCAGCAGTGAGGGGTGATAGCCGATCCCGCCGAACTTGGCGGAGGCGAGCGCGTCCTTGCCGATTCGGGCGTGGCTGTGCGCCGTGATGATCAGATCGGTATCTGGGGCAATCTCGGACGCCACCACCAGTTTCGGATTGGCCTGGACCACGACCTCGATGCCGGCAGCCCTGGCGGTCGCAGCGAGGCGATCTTCGGCATCGGCCACGACGACCCGGACGACCGCGACGCTGTGCTCCCGCAACATGTTGAGGGTGGTCACGCCGAAATGGCGGGAGCCGACGAGGGTAATGCGCATATGTGTCCGATCCGTCTCGCAACTGCGTCATCCTCCCGATAACACGTCCGTATGCCCTGTCACCACCCGCGCGGCATTTGCGTGGGTTATCAACAATGCGCTGGGCGCTGGCTGCGACGAACTCTGGGATTGCGCAGTCGATCGCTCAGCTGATCGCCGGCGGCCTTTGCGCCCATGCATCGCGAAATCATCGGGCGGTAACACGATCTCAACCAGCTTCGTGTATCGACGAATCTGTCGCGGATTTGTATTGCGTACCGCGACATGAAGACGTCCGCCGGCGTGGGCGCGCCGCCGCGCCTTTTCGCCGGGATGGATCTCATGCCGAGTGCAATCGAGCAGATCGTGGACGCCTATGTGCGTCTGAAGAACCGCCGTGGACTCGATGAGCTGATGATGCACAGGCAGCGGCTCGCGGTCGATCTGAAGAGCCGGTCCGGCTATGATTTCAGCCTGCCGATCGGCAAGATCGACGAGGAGATCGCGATCATCGAGGCAGGGCTCAGCCGGCTCAACGCGGAGAATTCCACGGCGATCTAGAGGTCTGCGTCCTTGCGGGGGATCTGAGGCCGATGCATCGTCGTGGTCCGAGCCCGGTTCATGCATGGTTCGGGGCGGCAGTGTCTCAATCGTCGGGTCGTTCCGTGGGACACCAATCCTGAGGCTTTGTCCCTGCGATTTGGAGGAATCGAGCGTTTATCGCTCAATCGCGCCGGCCGCCGTCAATCACCGTGAACAGAGGTCGCGCCGGGGTCGGCTCGACAAGCAGCTCCTCCACCAGTGCGGTTGCCGCATCGACATATTTGCGGGTCGGCCTGTCGAGAGGGCGCTTGGCCTCGTCGTCGAGCGCGACCTTTGCGGCCTCGACCAGCTTGCGCATGCGTGCCGCATGGTCGTCGCCCGCCGTCAGCGTCGCTCGCGCCAGCGAGCGCAGCACGAACAGCTCGCCCTCGAGGCGGAGCAGACGGTCGTTGAGCCTGGTCAGGACGGCGTTGAGATCGGCCATGGGTTCGACGCGGAGGATCCATCCTGATCTAAAGCGCGATGAGATTTGGATGAATCGTCATTGCGCTTTAGCTTATTGTTTACGCATGATCTTTCCGGAAAACCGCTTCGCACTTTTCCGGATCATGCTTTAGCGGCGATCGGTGAACGGAGTCCAAACGGCGCCGGTGCAATTCGGCCGATCCTGCGAACGCCGTGGACGGCTTACCACTCGACGCCCGCCCAGCGCCTCCCGAACACAGGCGGCCTCGTCTTCACGGCTTGCCAGCCGAAGAAATGATGCTTGCCGGACCAGGCGTGCACCACGCCGCTACAGATGCCGCATTTGAAGCTGCCGGTGTGGGCCTCGCTGTGCTCCTCTCTGGTCGCGGTGTAGTTCATGCCGCAACCCGCACAGGTGAACTCTTCGATCGTCCAGATGCTGTTGGCCATTGCCCAGAATGTGTTTCGGTGGTCTCGATCCACAGTAGTCAGCAGCGTTTGCAGCAGCGTAAACTGGCGCGGGGAAATCCGGTTAATGGCCATTAGCCAAGCCGGGGTTGGAGCGGAGGCCACCCGCCGCCCATCCATATCAGCCGCCTCGAGCGCTTCGAAGGTCCCGGTCGATGAGCATCTGCACCCGTCTGATGGCGAGCAGCGACAGCCTGCCTTGCACTCGCCCGGAGCGGACCTTGTCCCTGATCGTATAGGTATAGCGCCAAAAGCCAGGCGCGGCGTTTGGCCTCAGAGAGTAACGGATGCCGCGGTGCGTCCCTGCGCGTGCAAGAGGCTCTTCGGGAGGGCGCGTCATCGTCTCGGAATGCGGAATGGCCCGATCTGTTCCCAATCGGGAGCATGGGCAGTTCCAGTCGCCTTGACGCAGGATGCGTTGCTGGCATAACGGCAGGGCCTCGCAAGCGCCGGAAGTTGCGTTCATGCCGCAAGGAAAGCTGTGCCCGTGAAAAACCTCCGTCAGCTCCTGACGGGAGAGGACGTCATCCAGCTCGTGATCCGGCTCGGCCTGCTCGCCTTGCTGATCATCTGGACCTTCCTGATCATCCGCCCGTTCGTACCGATCCTGGCCTGGAGCGGCGTGCTGGCGGTCGCGTTCTATCCGGCGTTCAGCTGGGTTGCCAAGATCCTTGGCGGCCGGCCCAAGACCGCAGCGGCGATCCTGACCCTGATTACGCTCGGCATCGTCATTGGTCCGGCGACCTGGCTCGGCATCAGCGCGGTGGACGGCGTGCGCGAGCTGGCGCACCAGCTCGGTACCGGCGATCTCGTGCTCCAGTCGGCGCCGGAGCAGCTCAAGGCGTGGCCGCTCGTCGGCCCCTGGCTCTACGATCTCTGGGACCAAGCTTACAACAACGTTCGGGCGGTCGTGCGCGAGGTGGCGCCGTATCTCCAGCCGCTGGCAGGCCCGCTGCTCTCGCTCGCGGGCGATGCCGGCGTGGGCACGCTCCAGTTCCTCGTTTCCGTGTTCGTGGCCGGCTTCCTGTTTCCGCATGGGCCGCGGCTGGTCGCCGCCGGCCGCAGCTTCCTGTTTCGCATCGTGCCGGAACAGAGCGAGCATTTCCTATCGCTTGCGGGCGCGACCATCCGCGCCGTGGCGCAGGGCGTGATCGGCGTCGCAATCGTGCAGGCGCTGCTCGCCGGCATCGGCTTCAAGCTCGCCTCTGTGCCGAGTGCGGGCCTTCTCGCCTTCATCGTGCTGTTGCTCTCGATCGTACAGATCGGTGCTTTCCTCGTGCTGCTGCCGGTGATCATCTGGATCTGGACCGCCAAGGACGTCACCACGGCGCTGCTCCTCACCGTGTTTCTCGTCGTCGTCGGCTTCATCGACACCATGTTGAAGCCGCTGGTCATGGGACGCGGCCTGACCACCCCGACCATCGTGATTTTCGTCGGCGTGATCGGCGGCACGCTCGCCCACGGCATCGTCGGCCTGTTCATCGGCCCGATCGTCCTGTCGGTGGCCTGGGAAATGATGATGGCCTGGATCAGGACCGAGGACCGGGCGGAGGCGGGCAAGGGCTGATCTCCCCCCCGAGCGGCGCGGTCTGCCGGCCGTGCCACGCCAGGCCCGGTGGCTGGCGTCCTGTGATCAAGTGTGCCGCGAACTTGTCTGTTCGACTAGACAAGTTACGATTGGCTCGATTCTGTTTTCGATGACGGCAGCAATGGCGAAGTCTTCCAAGCTGGTTGCCGTCAGGCGCGGCAAGGTATTGTTGGTCAGACGCCGGTCGGACGGCCGGTGGATGTTCCCGGGCGGCCGCAAGCGTGCGCGCGAGTCGGAGAAAGACTGCTTGCGGCGGGAGATCAAGGAGGAATTGCCCAAGCTGAAGCTCGGCAGGATCAGCCTCTGGAAGGAAGTCAAGGCGAGGAACAAGCGCTCCGGCCGCAAGATGAGCGACGCGATCTTCCTCACCAAGTCTGCGAAGGGCAGGCTGGCGATCGGCGACAAGAAGGAGATCGATCGCGCCGCCTGGCAGAAGCCCCGCGGCATCCGCCTGACGCCGACCTCGCGCTACATCCGCGACCGCCTGTTCCCGAGGAAGCGGCGGCGGAGCTGAGCTAATCCTCGCGTTCCGCCGATCGCGTCCGCCCAGCGAATGACCTCGACCGCGTCGCGAGCGGCTCCAGAGCCGCGAGCCTGACAGCCTCGGCCTCCCGCATCTCCTTGCGGACCTTGCGCGCATCGCGCATCGCCCGCTTGATGAAGGGATGTTGGGAGTCCTCGGCGAAGAACAGCACCACTTCGCAACTCGGACATTGCCTGGAATAGCCGTCCTGCAACCGCCCGGCGCGATCGCGAAACACGTTCTTGCACCGCGTGCACTGAATCTGGACCGAACTCATGCGCGGACAACAATGACTTTGAAAATGGATCGTCAGCTGATCCGAAATATCTGAAGAAAGCTTGAATGCATTTGCGGCCGGACGCCGGCAGAACGCGCACGGCCAACGGCAGAAGACCGGTTGGGACAGTCAGCCAGCCGCTATTGCCTGGCCACCATCGCGTCCAGGCAATGGTTGAGGAAGGCGGTGCGATCCCTGGGCAGTATCTTCTCGAGATCCGCCTTCAGCGCGCATTCACGCTGGCGCAACTGCTCGGCCCGGCGCTTCTCGGCTGCCTCGCGATATTCGGGAGCAACCTTGTTGGGATCGACCAGCGTTTGTGCATGGGCGGGAGCCGTCGCAAGCAGCGCGATGGCGCCGATGAAAATGAATGGTTTCAAATGAGCCTCCGTCAAAGGAGGTATACTAGCGTGCCGCTTGCGCAAGCCCAAACCGGAAAGCATGCGGTACCCCGTTCCCGATAGGTCGCGCCGGTGGACTTTCTGCCCGACCCCTTGGAACGACTCTGCGCGTCGCGCGTAGATTCTTGGCTCCCGGCCCATCCCCAACCCCAAAAGCCCCCGGGCCGCGAGAAAACCTTCCCCATAAAGGTTGGCGACCTCAGGCCTTCGCACTGAGGTCGTTTGGCGTACGCGTGTGAACCAGTTCACAAGCGCGCGGCGAAACCTCTGCTATGGAGACGTCATTGCTTAACCGCTTCATTTTAAACGAACGCCCCAGCGTGGCTTCAAGCGCTGGGGCTTTTTCGTGCCTGCTACTGCCGGGATCGCGATGGCGTCCCCGGACGTTGCCTGCGAGGGATGCGTTCGCGGGGCAAATCCCATATGCATGGCGGCGAGCTGCCGATTCGAGATGAAGGCGGCTCGCATTCAGTTTGCGACGGTTCAAGACCAGAAGCGGGTTCAAGTGAGGCTTTCCAAAAAGGCAGGGGTGGCCAAGAAGGCGCCGAAGAAGGGCAAAGGATCGCAGCGCGCCACGATCTCATCTTCGTCGCCCCTCGGCATGATGGCCCTCCATCTGCTTGCACAATGGAAGCAGTCTGGACGCAGTGGCATCGTCTTTCTCGCCGAGAGCGAGAACAGGGCGGAGCGGCTGGGCAGCGTGATTCACGCGCTCGACCCGTCCTGCGAGGTGCTGGTGTTTCCGCGATTGAACACGCTGCCGTTCGATCAGCTGGAGCCGTCGCACGAGCTCGCGGGGCGCAGAGCTTCCGTGCTGAGGCGCCTCGCAAGATCCAAGAAACCCCTGTTTCTGGTGTCGACCGCGGAAGCGGTGATGGAGCGCCTGCCGCCGCCGGCGAGCCTGTCGCGCCTGAGCCTGAGCTTGAAGGTGGGCGGCACGTTCTCCGAGCGGGACCTCGAGACTCGCCTCGCGGCCCTGGGATACGATCTCGACGACGAACCGGATTATCCAGGCGGAGCGCTGTTCCACGGTCAGACCTTCGAGATATTTCCCGCGGGCGCACTGGGGCCGTTCCGGATCGAGCATTCGCAGCATGCGATCAGACGGATCGTGGCGTTCGACCCGCATGAGCATCGGATCATCTTCGAGACCAGGGAGCTGCTCGTCGATCCCATGTCGGAGCGGCTCGGCCTTGCCGGCAAAGGCGGCAAGCGCGCGAGCCTGTTCGATTATTGCGCGGGTGCCAAATGGATCGCCGATGCAAGCGTCCCCTCGCACGCCGACGGATGGCTCGACACGATCGAGGAGGCCGCGCCGCGCAGCGAGCGCCAGCGCGAATATCTCGGGCGGCGCGACTGGAAGCAGCTCTCCAAGGGCATGAAGATGCTGCCGCGGACGGCGTCGTTCCAGCCCGTTCCGGAATTTTCGAAGCTGACGTCCTCCAGGAAGGCGCTGCGGGCCTTTGTCGAGGAGACACGCCGGGCCGGATCGCGACTGATCCTCATCGCCGCGCACGAGGACGATCTGCGCGTGATGGAGCGGATGAGCGGCATCAAGACGCAGCGCTGCGAGGACTGGGACGAGGCGACGCGCGGGCGGAACGGCGAGACGGCGCTGCTGGCCGATCTCGATGCAGGCTTCGTCTTGCCAGGAAAGAAGCCTGTGGTCGTGGTGACGGCGTCCGACGTGCTCGGCAGCCGCGCCCATCATCCGCAACCGATGGCGCGCGCCTGGAGCGCGGCCTTCGACCATGCCGATGTGCCCGAGCAGGGTACGGTGGTCGTCCATCTCCAGCGCGGCCTTGCCGTGCTCGACGGCTTGCAGACCGTCAACACCGGCGGCGGCGCCATGCGCGAGATGATCCGCCTGAAGTTCGCGGGCGAAAACGCGGTTCTGGTGCCGCCGCCCGATCTCGCCTTGATGTGGCCTTACGCGACCGAGCTCGGCAAGCTGGCGCTCGACAAGGCGGACGGCAGCACATGGTGGGCGCGTCGTACCGAAGCCGAGCGCGAGATCCAGATCGCCGGCAAGGTGCTCGCCAAGCACATCAGCCAACGCCGCCGGCGGCGCGGCGAAAAGCTGGTGCCGCCGGGATCGACCTACGAGAAGTTCGTCGCGCGCTTCCCTTACTTCACGACGATCGACCAGGCCAAGGCGATCAACGACGTGCTGGACGATCTTGCATCCGGTCATCCGATGGACCGGGTGATCTGCGGCGACGTCGGTTTTGGCAAGACCGAGGTCGCGCTGCGGGCCGCGGCCGCGGTGGTGCTGTCGGGCAAGCAGGTGGCGATCGCGGTGCCGACGACGGTGTTGGCACGGCAGCACGTCGCGACGTTCCAGAAGCGCTTCGCGCCGTTCAGCATCGAGGTGGGCAACCTGTCGCGTGCGACCTCGGGCGCGGAGCTGCGGGAGACCAAGGAGGGACTGCGCCGCGGCCGGATCAAGGTCGTGATCGGGACCCAGGCGCTTACGGGGAAGGACGTGAAGTTCGACGATCTCGGCCTCGTCATCATCGACGAGGAGCAGCATTTTGGCGCGGCGGAGAAAGCAAAGCTCGCCGGCCTCGCCAAGAACGTCCATGTGCTGATGATGAGCGCGACGCCGATCCCGCGGACGCTGGCTGCCGGCCTTGCCGGCTTCCGCGATCTCAGCGTGATCGCTTCGCCCCCGGTGCACCGGCTTCCGGTCGCAACCCGGATCGCGCCGCTGTCGGATGCGGCCATTGCCTCCGCGCTGCTGCGCGAGCAACGCCGCCACGGCCAGAGCTTTTTGATCTGTCCGCGCATCCAGGATCTCGATCCCATGCTGGCGCGGGTGCGAGCGGTGGCGCCTGACCTGCGCATCGTCTGTCTGCACGGCAAACTGCCCGCCGACGAGATCGACGATCGCATGATGAGCTTCGTCGAAGGCGATGCCGACGTCCTGCTCGCGACCAACATCGTCGAGAGCGGCCTCGACATTCCCCGCGCCAACACCATCGTGGTGTGCTGGCCGGAAAAGTTCGGCCTTGCCCAGCTGCACCAGCTGCGCGGACGCGTCGGCCGCGGCGGCATCCGCGCCTTCGCCCATCTCTTGACCGAGACGGAGTCTGGACAGTCCGAGAAGCGGCTCGCCGTGCTCGAGGAGTTCAGCCGGCCGGGCGCCGGCTTTGCCATCAGCGAGCGCGACCTCGATCTCAGGGGCGCAGGCGACCTGTTCTCGGAGCAGCAATCGGGCCATGTCCAGGTGTTCGGGCCCGTGCTCTACAGCCACCTCCTGAAAATGGCTTCGGAGAAGGCCGATGAGGAGCGGGCCGCGGTGTGGGTGCCCGACCTGAACCTGCCGGTCGGGGACATGCTCCCCGAGAGCTACGTGCAGTCCGAGCCCGTGCGGCTCGAGCTCTATGCGCGCGCCGCACGATGCAGCAGCGAGGATGATCTCGACGATCTCGAGGAGGAAACCTCCCGCCGCTTCGGACCTTTGCCGAAGATCGCGCGCGACTTCTTCGCTGCGGCGAAGCTCAGGATCGAGTGCAAGCGACGCGGCATCATCCGGCTCGATGTCGGGCCTGAGGCCGCGGCTGCAACGTTCCTGCCGGGGCGCTTGCGGAAGTCGCGGGGCAAGTCACTGCAACGCGACGGCGATCGCGTCGTTCATCACAGCCCGATGCGCGATGCGCCATTCGAGCGGGTGGAGGAGTTGTTCGAGCTGCTGGATGAGGGGTGAGGGCGCCCGCGCCTTGGCGTCCTCCTTCGACAGCAGCCTGACGTCATCGCCAGCGCGGATCGCGCATCCGAGCTCGCTCACCGGCCGGGCCTTTTCAATTGCCAATTCGTGGCGGGAACCCTGTTCCACCGTTATAGTTAATGGGGGCTTGGCGCAGGAGATTGTCCGATGTCCCATGCCATTCCTCCGGTCATTGTCGCGATTATCGCAAGCTCATGTTTGTTGGTCCTGGCGCAAGCAGGCGGCGCAAATGCCGGGTCCGCAGGGGCGGGCATGGGAACGGGGCCGAATACCGCTGGCGGGTCGGCACCTTCTGGAATGGGGACGAGTGCAGGCAATGCGGCTCCCTCAGCGCCCCCGGGGATGGGGACGAAAGATACCGGCACCGGCGGAAATCCGGGCACCAACAGCGAACCGGCCAATCCGAACGTTCAGCCCGCCACGCCCGCGAGGTCGCGGGCGGCAGCCCAAGCCGCGAGAAATGCCGGGGCTGGTCACGCCCAAAATGGCCTGCCCATCGGCGCCATTGGGAGCGGCACGAGCAATGAGGATCAACTGGCCACTGGCTCAACGTCCTCCCAAGACAGATTCCGGCCGGCAACACAGGCTCAAGGAAACACCGGTGCTGGTTCACACGGTCTGTCGGGGAGAGGCTCGAGTCTTTCGGATCAGATCAGTCACCGGCGAGCCGCACGAGCTGGAGACAAGGTGCTGGATGCCAAAGCGCAGGTCGAGCGACGAACGAATGTGTCGCCCAGACGCGGTTCGAGCCCGATAAAGCCAGGTCTATAGTCTGCGAGCGAAGGGCAAAGGATCGGCAATGGATCGTCGCGCTCAACCACAGCCCGATGCGGGAGGCGTGGTTGGAGCGTGTGGAGGAGTTGTTCGAGCTGCTGGATGAGGGGTAGGACGCATCAAAAATGCGAGAACAACCCCATGCACAGTAGCTAAGTGCTTCTGCCATAATGTCTTCTGCATCGCGCAAAAGTCGGTCGCGATCGCTGCACCGGGCCGACACAGCTGTCGGTCTGTGATCAGGATGGGCCCAACGGCGCATGCCGCATTCTCTGGCCCCGGAGTTCCAGCACAGCAATTGCACCGTCGGGCAAAACAGGGGTATTCTGCCAGATTCGGAAAATCCGTTTCAGGCGTGCGCAGGCCGGGCGACTGCACCCATCAGGGTAGCTTCCCGGCTGTCTTCGTCCCTGCATCGCATCGACCCCGTAATCGGCCGGGGTCGCTGAGCCGTCGGCCAGCAGCGTCGCTAACGTGAAATTAATCCGAAATGCTCACAATTTTAGGCAGTTGGAGTTGGGTGCTGCGTACAAGGACTCGTCGCGAGGACGTTCCAGGGGCGGCTTCCTGTTGCTCGCTCACTGGGGTCAATGCACGTGACCACGACCTTCGAAACGCAAAGCTTCGCCGAAGAACTCGACGCGGTAGCACTTGCTGCCGCCGCAGCAGCGCACGAGCCCCCGGCCCTGGAGGCTCCAGCACCGATCAAGCGCTACAGGCGGAAATCGGTCTTGGCACTCTCGGTATGTGCCCTGGCCATCAACGGCGCCGCGGCCATCTATACGTTGCCGCCCGATTTGCCGCCGCTGAATGTCAGCAGCCTGGCTGAGCTGCTTCCACGCCGCGAAGCGCCCGCGCCGAAGCCGGATCCGGTTGTCGCCGCCTTGAAGGAGATCCAGTCGGCCCAGCAGCAACACACGGCATCGCTGCAGGAGAACAATCAGGCCTTGCAGCAAAATGCAGCTCTGATGCAGCAGGATTCGATGGTGCTGCTGTCCCTGCGACAGAGCATCACGGACGAGCGGGTCGATGTGAAGAAGATATCTTCGCAGCTGTCCACGCTGATCGCGAAGGTCGACTCGCTGCAAAACGCAATGATGTCGGACGTCACGTCCTCCATTCGACGAGCGAATGCCCGCTATGGATTGTCCGCGGCAATGCGGAAGCGCTTGGCTCGGGAGTCTAAGCCCGTAGGGCCCATTTCGGTCGGCGGAGCCCCGCTGAGTGTGCCGGCTGCGACGTCAGCTCCGGAGAGCTGAGGCGGGCTCGGCTGCCTCTCCACCAGTGAGGCAGGCTAATCGCATTTGAACCTTCATCGGAAGTCGTGATGCCCGGGCTCGTCGCGCCTGCGCGGCCGAAGCCGTTTCGGCGAGGCGAAGGCCTGGCCATCCACGTTCTTGTGCTGCATGGCAAGGCGCGGATGACCGGGACAAGCCCGGCCATGACGATGTGGAGACTATCCTGCCCAAGCGGCGGCTGTCTCGCTCCGGCAAGCATTTTGAGGCGCGAGCAGGGCGCGGCAGAGTGTGCTCTTGAACCGCATCTCCCCAAGATCGACTCGTTGTCTCCGATCCAGAACACAAAATTGCTGCCGTCTGAATCGCATGCGTGAATGCGAAAGCGACATCTTCGTCAGCGACGAACCGCTTCATAGCGCCTCGCGATAACTATCGATCCGTTTCATCTCGGATTGCTGATCGACGTTCTGGCGGGCTTAGAAGAATACTGACCTACCTACTGAACGCCAGTGTCCGCGCGGTGGCGTTGCAAGCTTGCAAAATGCGTCCGCAAGGCGCGCTCCACGGGACTGTCCGGGAGGACCACGCTGCTCCACGACGCCTACCCCAGCGGAATGCTGTCGACGCGCAGACAGGGGCGGCACTGGAAGGCGTGTACCGCGGGCAGATCGAGGATGGCGGGAAGCGTGGCCAGGAACGTCATCGGCCGTCTGCACTTGCAGCAGATCAGAACGGGCGGCCCGTCTTGCGCTGTACCGATCATCGCCAAAGTGCCCAGGGGGTAGGGCACATTACGCGGATGCTGCGGGCAGTTCATCTCGGGGGGACTACGGTGCTCTATCGGAATCTGCCGCTCTTTTGCGACGAAGGGGGTTGAGGATTGGCAGGAAAACCGATCGGATCGCGGCCGCGCTGCAATGTCACCCTAATCAAGAGCGTCAATTGTTGGGCCTTAACCTCCAGCCGTAGTCCTGATGTGAAATCGCGGCGGTGATGTCGGCCTCTTTGTCGCTGAGAGGCGCCAGGCTGCCACTCCGAAGCACAAGGTCAAGACCAGGGCTGTCGCAAGCAGAAGCATCGAGACGAAATGGTTCACGCGCATCACCCGCAGTTTGAAACTACGAGAGAGCGAACACGAGTTGCCGATTCGGAAAATACAGACGCGCTGACCTAAAGGCCTGATTTCCACATCCGTTCACACAGGACCAAAGGCGCTCACGATCCCGATCGTGATCGGGACCAGCGCGACGATTGTCCATAAGGCTGGCGAGCTGGAGGATAAGCCGGCGAAAAAGATCAGGAGACCGAAGCCGACGAGGGCCGCCGAGATGGCATAGGCGAGTGCTTTTTCCATCATTCGATCCACGAGGAATACGGGATGGATTGCGCCTGTAGGACTCACCGCGGGTCGAAACGTTCCTGTGCTCATATTTGAGCCGCATCTGCGGCTCCGAAAGCTGGAGACACGAAATCAGCTGGCGTCCGCGCTCACCTGGCCCGCTGGATTAGCGGCGGCACGCTTTTAGGCCGACGGGGCAGTCCCGGTCTTCCGCTCAAGCATCGCCATTTCAACATGGTCAGCCAGGATCGTGAGGTGGCACGCAAGCCGGTCGAACACTTCGCGCTTGGCGGGATCTGTTGCCAAATCGCGGACCAGGGCGCATTCAGCGGCATCGTTCCGAAGTTCTCAAGCTGGGCCAGATAATCCTTCATCGGTAACTGGCTCCGTCCCCCGCAAGCGGAACTGTACAACCAATGTCCGAAAGCGAACAGAAGCGATTGCCGATTTTTCCTAGTCTTTCGAGGCTTTGGCCTTTCCCAAAGGCCCAAGCACCTCCAGCGGCCCCGGTCTCCACACCCCAAATGCCCCACGGTCGGGGCCGTCATTGGCGATAGCCCGACCCATCGATCGTATCCCGTAAAGCTGGCCCTCTAAGCGTTCGCGACATTGGGGTCGGTGAGCCGTTTTGCAGCGCAGGCCGCTGCGACCCCTGGACAGCACTTCCAAGCAGGAACTGTACCCTCGCCAGCGCGTTTTCTCGCTTGCATGGTTTTCCCGGTCGGTCGGGCCTTGGGGGGCGTCAATGGGCACTTGTGATCGCACCGCTGTCCTAAAGCAGCGTGGGGACGAGCTGGCTTTCGGTCGTTCCGAGCTTGAAGATTTGCGCTCCCGCGTGATCGCGGCCGAGCAAATGCAAGAGCGGCAAAGGCTCGACGGCAAACCGGCCGCAGCAATTCGCAGGAGTGCGAAGTCCAAATCGTCATCGGCAAATCCCGATCGGCCAAAGAAGCGCTTGGCGCGGCCGCCGAACGTCGGACAATGACGTCCGGTCAAGAGTAGGCAATTTCGTCGGCGTTCGAGCGTGGCCGAAATACTCAACTGGGAAGTGTGCCGGCTGCGAGCGCGGCTCCGGAGAGTTGAAGGCGAGTCAAGCGAAGCACTCAGAAGATATCCGCGCTAAGCTGGACCCGCGCGAACGGTCTCCTTCGCCTCGCTCGACGCGAGCCGCCACCGAGGATGCGCATCCGGCCGCCGTCTATTGCCGTTCCTCGTACTTGTTGCAGCGACCATCGCCCAGTTGCACCCGATTGAGTTCCTGAAATGGCGGATCGCAACGCAGGAGCGTGTACGTCCTGTTGGAAGGCGGGGGGACGCGCCAGCAAAGAGTCTGGCCCGCGGGCACCTGGTACGTTTCCCCGCTCGCTATCGTATAGCTGCACGAAGGACTGGGGTCCTTCATCTTCACCTCTGCGTTGGCCTGGGTGAGCGAAGCCGCCGCGAGGAGTGCCACCGACAATACACGCATGGTTTCCCTTTCTCCGCACATGTGACCTGCAATGGTGAGTTGGGATGCAGGCGTCGGTACGACAAGACAGCCACCGATGACAAATTTCCAAGAAGCACGATGGTTGCGACGGCCTGACGTGTAACCTTTTGCCGTTGAGACTGCACGAGCAAGAGCTCAACCCGTACCACTGCTGAGAACATCGCTCTGCCTTCGCGCAACGCTTTGCAGCGCCACCGGAGACGAACATTTGAATTGCATTGCTGCTATCAATCTTAACCTCGACTTAAAGGCTCCATCTGATTGCCTTGGTGTGCGTAAAGCAGGATCATTCCGAACGGTCATACGACGCTGTTCGAGAGAGGAGCCTGCCATGACACTGCAGGATGCTTTGGCGGTCTACGTGTATGCTTGGATGAGGGACAAATCTCTCGACGAGGCCCACGAGCAGGTCGTCGACGCGGCGGTGAGGGTCATCGAACAGCAGGCGCGGAAAGCACTGGCAGCGCATTCACAGAGCGACGAAACGGAATAGCGCCGCCGTGTGGTCGCCATATTCGGCCGTGCTGTCGTGCGCAGGGCGGCTCCGCGCCCATCGCTCGCAATCCGGTCCCGTCGTTCCAGTGCTTCTGCCGACGGTACGGCCGATCACGATGCTCCACGCAGGATCAGCAGCCTGCATCGTCCGGATGCGGCTCGATTAAACATTAAGACAATAAGCCAAATTAAATAAATTAAATGCTGGACGTGATTTAAATTTGGATTAGAATGAGAATCACTTGGCGCCGGACGAACGCGTCAAGGACCTCCTAGAAGCGGCCCCATTATCCCGCCCTGCTTGCAGCCAAGGATGTAAGGCCGCTTCTAGGGCAAAGTGTGAGGCAAATCATGCACCTGTCACTAGGTGATTTGTGTCTCATCTCCGCAGCAACGGGCGCGCTCCTACTGATTGAGATCGGCGTTTTGATCATCGTGGGTTTGATCTGAGCCAATGAAGAAGAGCGTAGGGACGTTCTGCGGGGCAGCTGCATATCAGTTTTCTTTGTAAGCGTGTTCGGCCTCGACGGCGCGGAGCAGGGCGGCAAGGCTGGGATATTCCACGCCATTGCGGACGTAGCGGTTGATGTGCTCGACATAGCTGGCCGATCCGTCGGGCTTGCCGCGCCAGCTGAACAGCAGCACGGCACTGTTGTGCTGGCGCAGTACGTGGCCGGCGCCATTACCGAAATGCTTGCTCATGGCGTGCCGCTTCATGGCCGCACCTCCAACTTCGCCAGCTCCGGCTCGTCCCATTTCCGGAAAGCATCCCGAAGGGAGACGTTCCTATGGTGAGGCGTAATGCCGAGTGCAAGGAAGCTGCGGGCGGGACTGCCGAGCTGAGTGGCATATATCTCGGAGCGCTGCGCACGCGCGTAATCGATTTGCCAACACGGTGCCCACATAGAGCTTTTTCAGTGGGCTTGCGATCTAAACTAACTCATTGATCCGGCTTGGTGAGCGCGCTGGGGCTCGAACCCAGGACCCCGTGATTAAAAGTTATGGTTTTCCGGATTTCTTTGGATTTCAGCCTCTTTCATTGCCTTACATAAGTTGCTGATATTGTTGCTTTTTGCGGAAAAAGGCGCTATCAACCTATTTCATTGGGGCGCGCGCTGTTTCCGATTCATGTGGCCCCGGAGTGGCCCAAATGCCTGCCAAGAAGCACCGCAAAGAACTTACCGCCACCATGATTGCTCGGATCAAGGCGCCCGCAGCGGGGCAACGCCTATGGGTGGCTGACACGGTCGTCCCGGGTTTTGGCGTGCGCGTCACCGAGAAGGGCTCCAAGACATTCGTGCTCCGGACCCGCTACCCTGGCGAAACCAACGCGAGCCGGCGCGAGATCGGAAAGGTAGGAGAGATTGACCTTGCTGACGCGCGAGAGAAGGCGCGGGGCTGGCTGAAGCTGATCGCCGAGGGCAAAGATCCGGCCCGCGTGGAGGAGGAGCAGCGCCGGTCACAGGTGGCCAAGGACGCCACGACCGTCAATGCCGTGCTCGACGCCTTCGAGAAAGACCACGTCGAGGGGCTTCGGAGTGGTGATCAGGTCAAGGCCGCCTTCAACAACCATGTCCGGCCGCGGATCGGGGAAAGATCCATCTACGACCTGAAGCGCAGCGACATCACGACCATGCTGAACGAGATCAAAGCGGACAGCGGGCCGGTTATGGCCGACAGGGTGCTTGCGCATGTCCGGAAGGCGTTCAACTGGCAAATGGTGCAGGACGACGACTTCAAGTCGCCGATCGTCCGCGGCATGGCCAAGACGAAACCCAAGGAACGCGCGCGCAAGCGTATTCTGGCGGATGACGAGATCAGAGACGTATGGGCGGCGTTAGACCAAATCGAGCAGCCAGCCTGCTATCCGCGGTACGTGAAGTCGCTGCTGCTAGCCATGACCCGCCGTAACGAGTCCGCCCGGATGCATACCGATGAGTTGGAAAGCGATCTGTGGATCATTCCGGGCTCGCGATACAAGAACAAACAGGATCACGTCATCCCCATTACGCCCGCGCTCCGCGAGCTGATCGGAGAGAAGCCGGCCGGCTGCAAGAAAAACGGTTGGTACGTCTTTTCCACCACGACCAACGGCGGACAGTTGGACGGGGCAAAGCCTTTCAGTGGGTTCAGTAAGGCAAAGAAGGAGCTGGATGCGATCATTGCCAAGATCCGCAAGGCGGAGGGTAGGGCACCCATGAAGCAGTGGCAGCTTCATGACTTGCGCCGCACCGGCCGCAGCCTCATGAGCCGTGCGAAAGTCGACGCCGATCACGCCGAGCGCTGCGTGGGACACGTCATTGGTGGCGTGCGCGAGACCTATGACAGATACGAGTATTTGGACGAGAAGCGGAAAGCGTTCGAAGCACTGGCGTCCATGCTGGACATGATTTTGAATCCGCCCGCGGATAACGTCGTGCCGATACGCGCGGACGCCGTGGTGTAATGCGGCGCAATTCGCAACGTTTCATTAACCTTCGCGTGTCAGCATCGAATTATCTAAGCCCCAGAGGCTAGCTTACGTCGCTGACCGAGATGGTCACGAGAGATCTAATGATCTCGCTAGTCGGTAAGGTTGAGCGACCGGGATGGTCGGGACCAGCGTAACCAACGCTCGCCCGGCCTTTTTATTGCCGCGAGCAATCCCGGAGCATGTCGCGGTGTCTCAAAAGCTGATCCCCTACGAGGACCTTCGACCCAAGGGCATTACCTACTCGAAGGTGCAGCTCTGGCGCCTTGAGCGCGCCGAGAAGTTTCCCAAGCGCGTGACGCTATCCGCGCAGCGCGTTGCCTGGATCGAATCCGAAATCGACGAATGGATCGCCGCGCGCATTGCCGCGCGCCGTCAGCCCATCGCCGCCTGAACGTTGACAATTAACAATCACTGCAAACTGACAACATTACCCCGAAGGAATCCTCTAATGCCGTCCAATCCCGCAATCGCAACCTTGCAAGGCCGCTTTCCGCAGAACGCCGATGCCGCGCTCGCATCGACCTTCAACAGCGCGATCAGCATTGTCGACCGCACCGACAACGAGCGGCGAGCTAACGCAGCGAACAAGCTGCTCACGGTGGATGGTCAAAACGACAAGACGAAAGCATTCGCGACCACGCAGCGCGCGATCTTCCTGCGCGTACGCAGCGACCTCGCCGAGGCCAAAACGAAACTGCAGGCCGACCGTGACGCGCTGATCCCGAGAGCGATCGACCGGGCCGACGCGGCCGGCGCCACTTTGCGCGCCGAATTCCGTTCAGTCATGCGCAACATGACTTCCCCGGCGTCGATCGCATGGGCGAGCACGCAGCAGGATCCGGCGGTGATCACGGCCATCTGGGAATCCACGCCCGAACTGGCGGGCCTCGACGCGCGCAGCCGCGACGTCATCACCGCAAATTGGCTCGCGAACAACCGTGCGAAGCAAATGACGGCTCTCGACGATCGCGGGGAGACGGTCGACCTGGTGCAAATGGCGGTGGACCTGGCGCAAGGGGCGCTTTTCACTGCGGCCGCCGTGCGCAATGGGCCTGAGTTCGAGGCATGGCTCAGCGCGTAATGGATACGCTGAAGCAAATTGTCCTCGACTTCGAGGCGGCGTTGCTTGATGGCGTCCGCACCGGAGTCGACGAAGCCGGGCTGACCAAGATCCGCGACGAGGCATTCGATCGGCTGCGCGCTGTCAAGCGACGTCCGGATTTAACCCCGTAGCGACGTGAAGAAGTGACCCCCTTGTTGTTTTGGTGGATGTGGCAAGCCGCTCGCGGAGCGCGCCCCCATAGCGCCGTAGCGAGCGAGCGGCTTGCTTCACGGCTTTTTCTCCGATTTAGCTTCTGGCGCGGCGGCCTTCTGCAAAAGCCCGCTACGACGCTTTTCTTTCAAGCGGTAGCTGTCG
>Ga0209489_100177_pt1 | contig 100008 bp, 37 predicted proteins | sample SiratrowhiteBW_FD_187527 | JGI IMG/M metagenome (GOLD analysis project Ga0209489, IMG submission 187527) | Root nodule microbial communities of legume samples collected from California, USA - Siratro white BW (SPAdes) (version 2) | ecosystem: Host-associated > Plants > Roots > Nodule | place... | reverse complement strand
AAAATTTTGGTTAAAAAAAAAAAAAAAAAAAGACTTCATGGTAAAACTAGTCTAATCTCATTTTAACTAAGGCTAAACCAAAACAAAAAATATCAGGTTTTATTTTATTTAGACCATAAATTTTGTAATTTTGCTTTTCCTGTTTTACAAATTATTAAATTCACGATCAAAGTAAACAAATTTTTATATCTCTAAGGTAATAAGTTAAAATTCATATTATTTTTTATTTATTTTTCTAAGTGAAGTTTCCATTGCAAACACCAATTTACACTATATTTACCTAACTCTTTATAAGGGTTCCAATGATTTTGTGGTTGTAACATATCAAATATAATCTTAAAATAATCAAATTAAAGAAAATAAAGAACATAACAATGATAAAAACAACTTAAATAAACATACTTTGGTAACAACATAATATAATATGTTCATTTCTTTCAAACATTCAAATGTGTTTGTATAATCGTATATGAAATTTTAAAGTATTTACTTCTTATAAATAATGATTAATAACAATGATGAAAACATTTCTCTCAATTTATAATAACAATGATGAAAATATTTCTCTCAATTTATTTATCGTCAAAATCAATAAAGTTAATATTAAACATGTAGTGGAATGAAAAAAAATTTAAATATTGTTATTTGAAATTCTTTTAGTAATAACCACCGATAATCACATCAAAAAATATTGAAAGAATTAATGTAAAAAACTTTATCATAACAGTATTGTTTTTATAAAATATTATCTAACATGTATCATTTCTTAAGACAAATTATTCTGTTTATTTTAAATATTTACAAAATTTTTTAAGCTTTTCAACCAGGTCCTTCCGTGATAAAGACCAAATAAAAATTTTAATATTTATAAAGTGTATAAAAGAATAGGGCGAAAAGAAAATTACCCTAGTCATATTGAGATTAAGTCACATATTTATTAACTCGAGAATTATGAAAGTTGAGATTCTGAATTGAATAATTAAATCATATAGTTAAACTTGTTTCAATTGATTAAAATAAATCTAATAATCTATTGTTCTAAAAAACATTTGAAATACCTAGTAAACAAAATATGAGTTCATATTCATTCAAATATTTGTTTACATGTATTTTTTTATAATTTAGCTAATAATTATGTGTTTAATGGATTAAAATATCTTTTTAAATCAAATACATATGATTATTGAAATCAATAGATTGTTTCCAAGTGATAATTTATCACAACTGATTATTTGAATGAACATTAGTTTGCCTACTTAAAATAAAAACACTTGCTTAAAGAACATTTAGAGATAATTTAATTCAACATCACAATTAATAAATTAAAATTAATATCACATATATTCTCATATTTTTTAAATTTTCATATATATCCATGTGTAAATGATTGTGTTTAATGAGTGTGTTGGTGATGGAGAATGTTTATGTTATGGTGGTGGTTGTTGGTTGTTCATGGTTTATGATTGTGTTTAGTGGTGGCGGTTGACGATTGTTTGTGCCTTAATTTTTTATGAATATTGTTGTTTTTTGTTTTTTTCAGTTCTAGTTATGAATTGTGGAATTCAACAATCTCTAATTAGTTTATATTATATATTGTATGTTATGGAATATAATATTTGTATTTAAAGTTGTATTTTTCAAAATGCAAATTTTTGTATTTCAAATTGTACATTTTAAAATACAAAATTTATTGACTTTTTACAAAATAGTTGATTTTGTTAATGCATGTAATATATTTTACATTGATATATACTAACTGTGTTGACAACTTCAATCGTAACTATTGAATATAAAGATGAAATATTTGTTTACAAGAAAATCCAATGAAGTAGATTAGTTATTTGACTTGGATGAGTGTAATATAATGAAGTTTGAGATAGTTGAAGATTAATTAGTTGGAAGAGAATGTGTTTGGCCTTCTACAATGACATATACTTATGTTGTAATGTATTTGTATGAACAAATTATAAAGGGCATGTACTTATGTTGTATTATGTTTGTGTATGTATTTGGTACATGATATGATTTAATTCAATCAATGCATATGATGGTTTTTGGTCACATGTAGACTATAATGTATTTGTATACGTATTTGGTATGTGATATAACTTGCTTCAATGTTAATGTACTTGTGTAAGTGTTTTGTATGTGTGTTTGTTATTTCATATTATGTTCATCGTAACAAAATATCAAAATTAACTACACTTTTTGTTTCTTACTTGGCCTTCCCACAACATCTGTGAAATTCATTAATAATGAACAATCTGAAGATCTTCTCAATAATTCACCACACATATCATATCCCTCTATAGGTGTATCTATTATATCAATACTATGATCACAATTTTTATGGTTTGAGTGTTATTGGTCTTTTTCTACCAATATATTGAGATGAACCTCATTTTTCTGTAGCTATAATTTTACATACTATATAATTAAGTCTTATAACAATAAGAAGCACTAATCAGTACAATATTTTTTTTCTAAACAAATTACATTTTAGATTTTTGAATTATGAATTTATTAGAAAAAACATAATACATTTCATAATGTCCAATAAAAATGAATTTCAAGTGCAATTCAAAATATAACTATAGATTATACAATTTATATTACATTTACAGATTTGGAACTACATTCTCACTTACAATATTCAAAATATATTTTGTTTTTGAAATACATTTCATATCAATATGAAATATAGTCATGAACTGGTCTATAATGTAATATGTTTACATTTCTTATAGATTCCACAATATAATTTATATTTTAGATTCTGCAGTCTACAATATATTTATAGATTTGAAATTATACTTAATATATTATGTTTTTGAAATATATTTTAAATTTCTTATTTCAAAATATAATTTTAATTAAAAATATATTATAAATTGTACCATTCAATATATATTTAAAAAAATATAATATGTTTTAAATTTTATAAATTGAAAACCCTCCAATTTACTCAATCTAAAAAACATAACTGAAAATATAAAAAAATTTAGAGAACAACTCGTTCAACCGATATAACTAGGTGACAACCATGTAAGGTAATTGTCGGCAACAAGGAAGAGAGAAAATGAAACGAGAGAAAAAGAATAAAAGAAAATGTAGGATTTCATGTGCTTTTCTGTTAGAGTATAATGGACATTTCACTAGTGGGGTGCAGGAAGAAAGTGTCTTCTCTTAGGCTTTGTTTGGTTGGGGGAGTGAATTTGAGAGGATGGATTTGAAATGATTTGAGTAGATTGTATGTGGATGAAAGGGCTGTTTGGATTAATGGATAGATGATATGATTTGAGGGGATTGGTTATGAAAGTTTGGGATTGATTTGATAGATGTCATAGATTTATTTTTATTTTTTCAATTGATATATTTCTGAAATTACTAATTAACCCTTGTGACATAAGATAGTAAAAAATTAAAATGAATTATATTAAGTTTATTTTAATATAAAAAATATAGAAACTGAATTAACTAACTACATATTTTTTTAGTATGTTGATAATGATTTTAATTAATCCAACTCGTGAACATTCTTATTTTTGTGTGTTAATATTTTTATATTTAAAAGAAAATAAAATTGTTTTTAAAATGAATAAAAAATATTTTAAATAACATTTTCTCTCCTCAATTTCATCATATATATTGAATCAAATAAGGAGACAAATTTTTTTTTTCTGATTTACTTCAATTAAACATTAAGTAAACATATTTTCATCGATAAAAAATAGAAAACAATATAATATTTATAATATATTTTTATTATTTCTTTTATAAAGTAAACAATTTTTAGTGATTTAATTATTCTAGGTCAATAATATAATTATGAATTGATAGGTTGTATTGAGTATGGGTAGATTGAAGGAGATTAATTATATTATAGCTGTTTTGGAGAAAAGGTAAGTATTTTGAATGAAAAAAATATATATAATTATTGAAATCAATTATTTAAAGAATTAGGTATAAATCAGTTTATTTTTCATATATAATATATATTGTTACAAACCCTAAACACATTTAAATGAGTGTTTTGTAATTTTCAAAGTCAAGGGTATTTCGTAATTTCTACTTCATTTAGCTATTTCGTAATTTCTACTTCATTTACAAGGGTATTTCGTAATTTCCACTTTATTTACAAAGGTATTTCGTAATTTCGCTCTTCATCTCTTCAAATCCCTGCAAATCTCTTCAGACGAGCGAAGATCCAATCCTACAAATTTATCCTCATCCATCATCCCAAATCACTTCAGATGAGCGAAGATCCAATCCTACAAATTTATCCTCATCCATCATCCCAAATCAGGTTAACAAAACAACCTTCATCCCCTTAAATTCATCTTCTTGAACAGTAAATTTCCTCAAATCAGTCTAACCAAACACAACCTTAATTATCAGTTCACGACTGACATGACACTAACAATTGCTTCCTGCAACCCCACATTTGCTTCCTGCACCCCATTAGTTTTTGGTAATTCCACAAATGATCTTGTTAGTGGTTTTGTGAAAATGGAGAAGAGTGTTGGTGGGTGACGGCGGATGAGCTACCAACAGCAACGCCGGTGGCATTGAAGAGCAACGACGATGAAGGGTGAAGGCAGAGAGAGCGTGGAGACGACGAAGGAGCGGCGCAGGACCACCGGAGAAACTTGGAGTAAGGGAGATCTTTTGAGAGGTGAGTCTTTGTGTTTGATTGAAATTTTTTGTGGAACATTGGTTTGATTTGAATGTATATATAGTTTGAGGGATTTGTTTAATTTGGTGGAGTGATTTTGATTTAGTATTGGTTTGATTTTGTGAATCATTGCTAATTTTGAAGTTGTCGTGAGATGCAATGAGAGAAGTGTGATTTTTCTAAAATAATTTTCCGTAAGATTTTCAGAAATATTTTTCATAGTATAATTTTTTTTTTCAAAAATATGGTTCATTAAGAAAAACCTTAAGGCTTTTACGAAAAAAAATTTCCGTAAGACATTTCCATAAAAGTCTACTTTTGAAAAAAAATCATACTACAAAAATTTGCAATGCTTCACAAAATCAAACAAATACCAAATCAAAACCACCAAACTAAATTAAACAAATCCTTCAAACTATATATCAATTCAAATAAAACTAATGTTTCACAAAGTTTCCAATAAAAAATAAAAGCTTATCCAAGTTTCTCAAAAGATACATGCTACTCCAAGTTTCTCCGCCATCATGTTCCTCCTCTGCCATCACCTACCAACACTCTTCTCCGTTTTCACAAAACCACAGTAAACCTTATTTCTTCCCTCTTTGTATATTCTCACCAGAGCATTTATGGAATTACAAAAAATTGATAGGATACATGAAGACAACGTAGAGGTCCCGGAAGCAATTGCCCAGGATATTTCATCCGCTACGAGCCCTTTACATTTTTATATTATAGGTTTAGTTTATTTTCTTTATCAGCCTTTAGTTATGTTTTAAGTTGTTTAAATTTGTTTTCGGTATGTAAATTTTTTAAAAAATGTTTTAAATTTCAAATTAGAAAAATCTTGTTGATATTTTAAAATTATTATTTAAAAATTAAAAACGGCTTTAAAGTAACTATTTATTTTCTCAAATTGAATATTTACAAATTACAAAAACATATATTTTTAAAAATTGACAAAGTAAATGATTCTTTTAATAATTTATCCCGAATCTGACTTTGAACTGTAAAACATAATTAGAATTTTTTTTCATCACATTTTTGCATTTTTTTTAAATTAAAAATTTTGTTAGGATACTTTCAGTACACCAGAAGTTATAGGTTTAGTTGATTTTCTTTATCAGCCATTAGTTATGTTTTAAGTTGTTTAAATTTGATTTAGGTATATAAAATTTTTTAAACTGTTTTAAATGTTTTAAATTTATCATTTAAAAATTAAAAGCGGTTTTAAAGTAACTATTTTTATTCTCAAATTGAATATTTAAAAATTACAAAAACATATATTTTAAAAAATTGATAAAGTAAATGATGTTTTTAATACTTTATCCTGAATCATAAAACATAATTAGAGTTTTTTTCCATCACATTTTTGCTATTTTTTTAAAGTAAGATTTTTGTTTGGATACTATCCCTACGCCAAAAACTAGAACCATTGGATTCATGCACTGTGATTAATCAACGACTGTGATGCAGCAAGATGGTGGCAGAAGGCAAAACTGGACGTAGAGGATCCTGGTGCAACTACACTTTTTTACTAATCAGCACCTAACACCTCGTTGTTTTTGTCGTCTACTCAATAATTTACTTTATCGAGGGACCGTTTGAAACTTTCCTCTTTCTGGAGAAATTTTGTAACACCGAAATTTCATTTTTAAAAAATAGAGGAAACAAAGAAAGGAATAATAATAATAATTAAATTAAAAAGATTTTTTTAGCGTAACCAAACAGATCTAATTTCTCACTTTCGCTCATTTCGCATTTTCGCCAACTCACCATTCTCCGCAGGACGAGGCCTCACGCGATAACTATCCGAATGGTTCCGTTTCCGTCTGAGAACGGCGTCGAAGGAGACGACGAGAGAGAAGAGGAAGACGAAGAGGAAGAAGAAGACGAAGAAGAAGTGGAAGATGAAGAAGACGAAGAGGAACCGAGGCTCAAGTACCAGAGAATGGGAGGTAGCATACCTTCGCTGCTGGCGAGTGACGCCGCGTCGTGTATTGCCGTCGCCGAGCGGATGATCGCTCTCGGCACTCACGGCGGCACCGTTCACATCCTCGATTTTCTCGGGAATCAGGTTAGTTAACGTGTTATCATCTATTCGTTGCTTATTTCGTTGTGGAGAATCTCCCGATTACAGCGTATCTGAGCTGTTATTACTCGAATTGGAGCTGGTTAGATCAAATTTATGGAGCGAAATATTTCGTGTGACTGAGAGCATGCGTGTGTTGACGTTCTCTTTAAATGTATGCTAGTAATTGTGGATATTTTTTTGGTTTGTGTTAGTACTGTGCACTTTGAGATTTCGCATAGCCGCTGTTTTGTGATTGAGAATTTCGCAAGTTCTGTGAATTTGAACTGTTACTCGAATTGGAGCTGGCTAGATCAAATTTACGGAACGGAACAATCTGTGTTATTGAGCTTCGTTCGTTGATACTCTCTTCAAATATATGACAAGGATTATGGATGTAGTTTATGATGACTCTGTGCGCTTTGACATTTCATGTAGCCGCTTAATCGTCAGAATTTCGTAGTTTCTGTGAATCTGATCTATTATTTACTCAAATTGGAGCTGGCTTGATTAAATTTATGGAAAGAAATAATTCGTGTGATTGTTAAGTTGTTTTCGTGAGATTCTCTTCAAAATCAGATTGTGCTTGGGTTTATGGATGTATATTGGTTTATGTTGACACTGCGCTTTGAAATTTTTTTTGTAGCGGCTGTTGGCTCATGGTCAATTGCTCGCGTGTTGTGTTATTTTTAGGAATCTGTTTCTAATTGAGTTACCTTGTTATAGGTTAAGGAGTTCTCTGCACATGCTTCTGTTGTCAACGACCTAAGCTTTGACACAGAAGGTGAATATATTGGAAGCTGTTCTGATGACGGATCAGTTGTGATAAACAGCCTTTTCACTGATGAGACATTAAAGTTTGAGTACCATCGGCCGATGAAGGCAGTTGCATTGGATCCAGATTATGCAAGGAAAATGTCCAGGAGATTTGTTGCTGGTGGTTTGGCTGGTCATTTATATTTAAATTCAAAGAAATGGTTGGGCTACCGCGATCAGGTTTGTCAGAATGTTTTAATACTTGGGACATCTATTCTCTACTCTACAGTACTTCTTGTTTGTTAACCTTAAAACTACCCCACCCTACCATCCCCAAAAGGTTTTGCACTCTGCTGAAGGTTCGATACATGCTGTGAAATGGAGAGCAAGTCTTGTTGCTTGGGCTAATGATGCAGGAGTGAAGGTTTATGATACTGCCAATGACCAGCGTGTTACATTTATTGAAAAACCACGAGGGAGCCCACGCCCCGAGCTTTTACTTCCTCACCTGGTCTGGCAGGTAAGTCAAATGATTTAGGCATGCTGTTGAGTTATATCGTTCTTTCATACAGTCTCCACTGCTAAAATTGAAGGCTTATTCTGTGGCATTGGAATTTGAACAGTGGCAAGACAATTATTTCATATGTTCCTGTATATCTCTTGATAAAAATGTGGAGCTTAATGCCTTCCATCACATGTAGGATGATACACTCTTGGTTATTGGATGGGGAACATCTGTCAAAATTGCTTCAATAAGGACAAATCACCAAAGGGCAGCGAATGGGTCATTCAGGCAAGTTCCTCTGTCTGGTGTTGTCCAGGTGGATATTGTGGCATCTTTCCAAACCAGCTATTTCATCTCAGGGCTTGCTCCCTTTGGTGATGCTTTGGTTGTTCTTGCATATATTCCTGGAGAAGAAGATGGAGATAAGGATTTTAGTAGCTCTGCTCCTTCACGGCAGGTATTTATGCTCACTGGTAATAAGGAAATGGAATTCTTTAATTTTCATGCTGACCTTCTATCCTATTGTAAATTCTTTGTTTTATGCCATACTTTGTTTTCTTTGTTCATTCTTCTGTATTTTACTCAAGTAATGGTAAATTTCTCCAACTATCATAATTTGAAGTAGTAATTTCCTGGTCTATTATAATACATGGGCATGCTGAAAATTTTATTTTTATTTACTATTACATTTTGTGAAGGATCAAACAATGAATTTGATCGTTTGGAATTTTTAGATTTCTTCAGTGTTATATAAGCAACGGTACCAGATCAGCACCATGGTGCTTCCTACTAGTTAGATATTTTAATATATATTACGGTCAGGCATGTGGCATGCACATTATTTATTATTCATTGAGGGCACTATTCCTTATTGGGGTGTAGAAAATAATGAATTCAAGCTGCATAACAAAATCAGTATGGAAGCAATCAAATTTATATTGTATTTTCCAAAAGTAAAGTGTATTATAATATGAAGCACCAATACTTCAGTTTGCTTCACATACCTGATATCGATACTCCTAGATACTTCACCAATAAGTGTCAATGAAGTATCAAGACCTGTGAAGCACCAGTACCATTAATTGTTTCAAATATCTTATACTGATATTGTTGAAGGTTCAACGGATTTAAAGCATGTATACCTAATAAAACTGCATGAAACATACAAGTATGTGTAATACAGGAACATTCTCTCTTTATGAATTATTTAAAGAAAAAGAACGAGATAGATATTATTATCCCTATATGTAATTTGTAAATAATAGGACGTAATTTATGATGACAATGGCTTGTAATTTTTTTATATCGGAAATGCCTAAAAAATGTGTTTTTAATTTGGATCTGTAAAATTGCAATTATATATTTATTATGTTTTACAATTTTTATACATTTTTAACTATGTTTTGCCATACTGTCCTGCTATTTCTAAAATAACTGTTGCTGTATTGAATACATATCTCTTACACAGTGATTTATTCAATACATATATACATTAAAAAACTTGACTTTGTTATGAGCGTGAGTAAAATAATTCTGAACAGGGCAAGGCTCAAAGACCAGAAGTAAGAATAGTAACATGGAATAATGATGAGCTTTCTACAGATGCTCTGCCAGTACATGGGTTCGAGCATTACAGGGCGAAAGACTATTCTCTTGCACATGCTCCCTTCTCAGGTTAACATTTGGCTTACTTTGTTAGTGATGTTTTGAAGCGTATTCAGCTATGTTGAATATGCTGTATTTTATTCCGCTGATACAGATATTACTATTACTATGATATCACTGCCTGCATAGTGGCGATTTACAGTGGGAGACAAATAACTGACAGAAAATAGGTGACACAATATTGAAGAGATTCTGCACACGCCCCTACTCTTCACTTTTTTCCTCACCTGTCCATCTTCTCATGTCTTTTCTTTTTATAGCCACAGATTAATTTTTCCTCAAACTCCCCTTGGTTGCCTCAGTGGAAATCCGTTAGCATTTACCATTTTCTCCGTGGGATCTTAATTCCCTTGATTGTGTCTCCTGAAATCTTTTACTTCTATCATTCCCTACCCGAGAGATGTGGATAATCGGAGTTCCTTCCTAATATACACCTTTGTAACATATTGTTTCCTGAAATTTGCATAATATTGTTTTTCATTCAATTGTAGGTAGCAGTTATGCTGGTGGTCAGTGGGCTGCAGGTGATGAACCACTTTACTATATTGTATCTCTGAAGGACGTAGTTATTGCCAAGCCAAGGTTGATTTCAATTTCTTTATCTATTGTACTATTTTAATTTTTGGATGCATTTATGTATGACTTGTGGCCTTAAAACTATTGAGGGGGCTGTTGAAAAAATGTTTTTCACAAATACATAATATGTGATGTTTATTGAAAGACGACAATAGTTGTAGTGTTCATCATGTCCACCCCCAGGAAAGGGGAGGGATTTAGTAAGAAAAGAAATATTCTTTCGATTAAAAGTTGTCTTAAACCTCGTCATATCCACCTAGTGTGATATATGCTTTTTTGTTGTGTTTGCTTGTGTTTTCTTAGACTAGATATGGTGTGCCCTTGAGTTTCCAGTTGATTGCTTGGCGTGGATCAATGTTCTAATGCAAATTGCAGTAGCTTGATTTGGTTATCATTGTTGTCCAGTTCATTGGTAGTTGTGTTACGTTGAATATTTCCTGTATTATTGTATTTCACTAGATTATAGAATTACAGAATGATAGTCTAAGTAACTTTGTCACTCATTTTAGTGTAAAAAATTGATGTCTGAATGCTGTCATCTATCCATGTTATCCTTCACACTCGTACACTTTGTTATTGGAAATTTTAACCTCCCTCCCTTAATTGCCCCTGCAACGCATGCTGTTGTTGTAGTAGTAAGAAGCTATATCGTTTAAAATAAAAACAAATGGGGTCTGTTCGGGTCTGTTCTTTATCTAAAAGTTCTTGCTAAAACAATATACTGGAATTTTCTAATACATTTAAAATGGTGTAATTGCACTTTTTACTACTCAACTTTGTCACTTCCACGAATTTTGCCACTGAACTTTTTTTTGGTCCATTGTACCATATAAGTCAAAAAATTAAAACCATTTAACAATCCATCAATTGGCAAACAACTATTATAACGTTGTCAATAAAATAAGTGATACAATTCCGTGTTGGCATGATCATCTGCACTAAATCTAAATATGACTACCCTCCACTCTCAACCATAGCCCACATCGTAATGAGCCCCACAACCACCCAATCCCTCCACTCTGAATTCTTCGTTGCCACCCAAATCCCTACCTAAATTGGGACTACCCTCCCTTCCTCTACTTCAACCCCGACCTTCTCAGAATGTGCTCCACTCATTCTTGCGCAAAAGGGTCTTCAGTACCACTTCTCCTTAAACCTATTGGAGTTCCAAGTGCCCCTTCCAGTAACTCCCATGCTCTTTTGATATTTTCTTTTTCCTTTCTGTCTTTGCCACTTCAACTAACGCGCTTAAGTCCAAACCTTCGTCATTTGTAACCTCCCTCACTCACCCACACTCTCCTAGCCCAAGTCCACCGCCCTAGGATCTGACCCAAAACCTGACTCGTCCACTCTATTCGTTCACCTGCACCACATAGACACACTCTCAACAAAAACCCTTCCCAGCTCTTCCACCTAAGGCTCCAATGTGACACTAGAAGAGTCAGAACCCTCATCTTTCGCCGAAATACCTTGCTCCTCCCCTTTTGTCACTGCCTTGACTCATCAGGATCCAATCGGTAAAGCAGTAATTTCTAGTAACATGTTTCGTACGGCGACAGGTCATTCATGTTTAATAATTTCTCTACAGAAACCCTCATTTACCCATGCTCCTAAGTCCCATGCTTCGCCCTGGACTTCATCCATAATAACTATGGCACTTCGTGTGCATCACAACACAAGTTTGTTGAGCCTAGGTTGTATCAAGTCGTTGTTTCCAACCCAAATTGGAACCCACCAGTTCAACAACAATTCTCTTACTTTTTAACAGATTGAACCGCTTCCACCAAACCATCTTCAATTTGTTTGGCAGCAGGGCTCCACTCATTCTCTGCATTGTTTTGATTCTTCTTATGGTGGTGTGTGCTGAAAATCTGAAACGAAAAGTATATTTTTAGCACAAGGGGGAAGTTGTTGAGCAAGGAGGGGAGTCCGGGGTGTGGACGGATGGGGATGTTGGAGAGAATGATGGAGGGGGTGAGGTCAATGATGGAGGTGAGGGAGGAGGTGTTGTTTTTGAGATTGTGACTGTGGCTTCTGAAAAATGGGAAGTAAAGTTCAAACAACTAGTTTGGGTTTATGGTGTTGTCAATGGTGATAGACCAGGGTCAATGTCCACAACTCACAACACTAAGAGTAGAATTAACACGTGGGTGCCATGCTACATGGGCCAACATTAAATTTCCACTTGTTTAATTGGTCACGTCATCTGAGGTGTTTGTCAATTGACAGATTGGTAAAATACGTTTAATTTTTTAAATTATATGGTACAAAGAACTAAAAAAAAAATTGAATGGAAAATTTGCAGATGTACCAAAGTTGAGTGATAAAAAGGGCAATTAAGGCTTTAAAATATCGTGTTTTTGTTCTAAGTTTTTCTAGAGATCTGAAAAAGTTAAATTAGATAATTTAGAAAAATTGATGCATTTTAATAATCAGGGATACTGAAGATCATATTGCGTGGCTTCTTCAGCACGGGTGGCATGAAAAAGCATTGGCTGTGGTTGAATCTGGTCAGGGACGAAGTGAACTGCTTGATGAGGTATTATGTTTTATCCTAGTTCAATCTAATTTCTAATGATTGTATGCTATTAAATTTATAAGTGTAAAGTATAGAATAAAGGGTACTTGTGTAGCACATAACTGGAATTAAGATGTGCACAATCGCATATATAGGCACTTGTTTATGTTGATTGTATGTTTGTGAAAGCTCCTCAACTATTTTGTTTTTCAAAAAATCTATTAATGTATTATCATTTGTTTTGCTATCAACAACACTCTATATAGACGTTCAAGATTAAATGAAATGAAATTTCCAATATAATTAATGGTGATTGGATAATGTAAAGTAAAACTGTTGGCCCGCTAGATTTTTATCTATATGAAACTTGAAATCAGCTTGATTGGTATTGAAGCATGATTGACCATTTGCTTTCTTCTCCAATTTCCTCAAGATTCTATTTTGATGCAATTGGTACTTCTTATGTTCGTTTTGGTTTAGTTATTTGGAATTCTTTACTCTTGAGGGTACCTTAACTGCTTTCGGGTATCCCTTATAGTATTTCTCTTCTTTTTTTTTTCTTTTTTCTTTTTTATAAAAATCATGCTAGACATTACTATAAATTTTGACATCTCTGACCTCAAGGTCCACCAATCATCTACTTCTCTTTAATATTAGTTCTTTTTATAAAATAAATCACGGTGGATGTATGTATTTTATGTGTATATGCTTTGTTACCTTCTAGTTGAATTTGTCCATTTGAGTATTATGAGAAGTTTTTCATTTTTTCCACTATCTTTGCAGGTGGGATCTAGGTACCTTGATCATCTGATTGTGGAAAGAAAATACAGTGAAGCAGCATCTCTGTGTCCCAAGTTGCTTCGGGGATCAGCTCCAGCTTGGGAGAGGTACAACCTGTCATTATTTGTTAGTTTGTTACTATGTTCTGATTTGTAATTGGTGTTCAATGAACTGCTTTCAACAGATGGGTTTTCCACTTTGCACATCTTCGTCAACTCCCTGTTTTAGTTCCTTACATGCCTACAGAAAGCCCCAGACTACGTGATACTGCTTATGAGGTTAGCTAAAACAAAGTGGTCTCTGTCACAATTAATGTGTTTGCTTGGTATCTTTAATGAACTCGCTTGGTAGAAATAATCTTTTATGCTGCTTTTTGGTTCTACAGGTTGCTCTTGTTGCATTGGCTACAAATTCTTCTTTTCATAACGATCTCTTGTCCACTGTAAAATCCTGGCCTTCTGTAATTTATTCTGCATTACCTGTAATTTCAGCCATTGAACCTCAGCTAAATACTTCGTCTATGACTGATTCACTTAAGGAGGTTAGTCTGATTAGTTGTACTTGCATTTTTTAATCTGTTAACCATCTATTTATTTTAACATTTTCTTCTTTTGTGCTAGGCATTGGCAGAGTTGTATATAATCAATGGGCAATATGAGAAGGCCTTCTCGTTGTATGCTGATGTAAGTGTTCAAAGTAATTTTTTTTTCATTCAGGCAGCAATAACATCTATTAAATGCTAATGCATGTTTATACTACGGCATGTTGTCTATTTGTTATTACTGCTAATTGACTTTCCTTTTTTTGTTTGGTTAAAATTTTCAGCTTATGAAGCCAGAAGTATTTGATTTTATTGATAAACATAACCTACATGAAGAAATTCGTGGAAAGGTATAATTATGCTTTGTTGTAGAAGTTACGGTAATCTTGGAATTCTGTGTTTTCTTCGTAGGTCTGCAGTATTACCTTACCTGACAAATTCATGTTTCATATATCTGCTGGCATTCTATTTTAATCACCTGAATTGTTTTCTTTACAAGCTTCAATGTAGTGTATTAAGGTCTGGGTATCCATGTTTTCCATATCTGATATATATCTTTGATATATTGAATGCATACAAACAAGGATTAATGAACAAAGTACCATATTAGATTTGCCAAATTGGTTGAGTAAGATTTCAATATTCCCAGAATTGTTTATAGAGTTGTTGAATTTTCTATTTTAAGCAGTATACGAGTATTCTGTCTGTACCGGTTTTCATTTCTTTATATAATAATCATTGGACTCTTATTTGTTTAATGTTTATCTGTGCAGGTTGTTCAACTAATGAAGCTAGATTGCAAGCGTGCAGTTCCTTTGTTGATCCAAAATAGGGACTTAATAAGTCCACCTGAAGTTGTGAAACAACTTCTAAATGCTGATGATAAGAGTGATCGTAGATACTTTTTACATCTATATCTCCATTCATTATTTGAAGTAAATCCTCATGCTGGGAAAGACTTCCATGATATGCAGGTAGTTTTGTTTCTTTCATTTAGCTTTTTACTAGCTTCCTTTGCTTTGTAATCTAAGCAGTAAGTTAATCTGTATTTAATATTTACAATTGCAATTGATGAAAGCCATGTGTATGCCATTTTGAGTTCCACTCAGCCATTACTACTTTTGTTTCTCTTATAGAAAATAAAGTAGCAAACCTCATTAAGTGGCAACTCTGGTTCTAATTGATTATGGTCCAAGATAAATGTACAGGAACACAAGGAAATGTTAGATCCCACGATAGGGACTTAGGTAATATTGGGTGTCCAAGTCTCACATCAAATAACGTGAAATGTTTGATGGAGTGTTTAAGTGTTTGGTTCTTTCCCCTTAACAATAAATAGCTTTTAAGGGTGGCTTCCTTAAGTGTTTGGGTGCATATCAATTGGTATTAGTCGGTTGTCAACGTTCCATAAAAGGGCTACCTACAGAGGGTTCTAACCAATGAGGAGGTTGAGTGAAGTATCACCGAATAAATGTCTTAGGGACAAATGTTATCCGTCCTCATCTTTACATGTGTATTTTGTCGAAAGTTTATCTAGTGTCTGTCTTGTCAATGAGATAACTCTTAAAGTTTGGACATCATGTTTTCAAGTCTTGAAAGCACTCTTTGCTTGCATGGGTAAGACTTTAACATTATATTTGGATAACTTTCCTTTGACGTTCCTGTTGAAAATTATTTCATAACTGGTCCCAAGCTTAAATAAAAGAAATGACTTGTCTCAGGCGATTGACAACAAACACAATTTGTACTAATCTGTGTGCCTTGGAAAGAGATTATATGATTGTGATAATGTTAGGTTTATCCTAAAACACAGGTTATCCATGTAACCAATCCACTTGGTGAATTATGGAGTCTCTGATAATTGATGTGTCAAAACTATTTGATATCATGAATTAGCTGTAAACGCATGAATGGTTTTGTGTATTGTCATGTTAAGTGTTAAAACAAGAATTTTTATCAACATATTAAGTTTGAAAGACATTGAAAAGTATGGCTGAAATGCCATAAGTAAAAGACTTCGAGCTAGCAGAAATCCAGGACCTGTATATTTTATTTACAAGCATGCAACCATGGGCGTGAGGGATTTTCTCTCGCCTTGAGTTTGGTCTTGTGTGGTCAAATCCTTAGTTTTGGGGTTTTAGCTTGTTAAGGCACACTGGTCTGCTTCTCTAACATGGAACTGTCCCACTCTTCACATAAGGATATATAGCATCTCTAATTGTTGTGCAACAGTGTGTGTGCCCTGGAACTAGAATCATCAGGTCATTGTGCTATTCTGATTCAATCTTGGTTTACTAATTTTGAATTGATCTTTAAATAGTCTAAGGCAATTGCCCCTATTTTTGTGATACATTTATGTGGTATTCCGGCTGCACCATTTCAGTCCTCAATTTTAATAGCATAATATTAGTGCTGATTGCTGAGGACAAGCTCTGGGCTTGGTGGTCACGAGTTCAAATCCAGAAACAGTCTCTTTGCACATGCAAGGGTAATACTGCATACAATGACCCTTCAGCATACCTTCGCATAGCAACAGGGAGCCTTTTGCCTTTTGGCACCAGGGTTATGTTGTTAATATTAATGCGGATTTCTTGTTGAGTCTCTACTGCTCTACTCTCCTCCCATTGTTTTTGCCTGGTTGATTCAATAACTGTCTTCTGAAGCTAAACATGAATAATACTGGTTTGGTAAACGTGATTAAATCATTCTTTTCAGCCATTTAGTATAATTTTTTTGGTATAATGTGCACAGGTAGAACTCTACGCAGACTATGATCCAAAGATGCTACTACCTTTTCTTCGTAGCAGTCAACATTACACCCTTGAGAAGGTGATGAACCGATGGAAAACTTTGACAGTTATTTGTACTGTATGATTGTGAATCAAATTCTGAGAGTTGTTCTTCAGGCTTATGAAATTTGCATTAAAAGGGACCTATTGAGGGAGCAAGTCTTCATCTTAGGAAGGATGGGAAACTCAAAACAAGCCCTAGCTGTTATTATAAACAATTTGGGGGATATAGAGGAGGTAACTCTTTTTTTTTTTTTTTTTCGATTGAATGGGTTTGGCTTCAACCAAAGTCTAAATCGTGAATGACAACTGTGGTGATATAATTTTTTGCAGGCTGTAGAGTTTGTCACCATGCAGCATGATGATGAACTTTGGGAAGAATTGATCAAGCAATGCCTTCACAAACCTGAAATGGTACCATGATAACTTAACTTTTTGACAGGCTTGAATGTGAAATCATTGTGTCGTATTAGAATATGATGATTTACCACACATATATAATGTGTTAGCTTTAAGCTCGTCAATATTTAGTAGGATTAGTTACTAATTGTCCATTTACAGATTAACTCCTTTTTTGATTAGTGCTCTATATTGCTTTAAAAATGACAAAACGACAAATATAATGTGAGGGGGGAAAATCTGAACATTTTTTTATTTTTACCAAAAAAGTGTAAACATTCTACTCTAAATTTGTTTTTATTTAATTTTAGAACTTTGATTCGAAATTGAAAAAAGTGAAGAGAGAAATAACTGACCCCTTATGCTATTATTTTGTAGTTCTACTCTTTCTCAATCTGTTTTAAGCTTTGATTCTTTTATAATTAATAGGTGGGCATATTATTGGAGCACACAGTTGGAAATCTCGATCCCCTTTACATTGTAAATAAGGTTCCTAACGGGTTGGAAATACCTCGGTAAGTAATTAATGTGAACTTTGTTATCAGATCATAGATTGTACTCGAAAATATTGTTAGGATCTGGGCTGGCCTATAGGTATAGAGATATGTGTCAGTAAGCATGATGTTCGCTGACTCCAATATCTCTATCTACTTTCTGTAGGCTCCGGGATCGACTGGTTAAGATTATCACTGACTACAGGACTGAAACATCACTCAGGCATGGGTGCAATGATATCCTTAAGGTGTTTTTTCTTCCCTATTCCCTCTGGCTCGACCTTAGGAGGCCAAATTCTTGAATCTGAATAATTTGGTACCGCGGAATATCTCACTGACTTGTTATTGATATAGGCGGACTGTGTCAATCTTTTAATCAAGTATTACAAAGAGGCAAGGCATGGAGTTTCTTTAGGTAATGAAGAAGACGAGCCACGGGTTAAAATGAGTGACACTCGTGCTTCTCAGGTATTTGAGAAATCCCCGAGTCTGAGAACTATGGAGGTGAAGTCAAAGACTAGGGGAGGTGGAAGATGTTGTATATGTTTTGATCCATTTTCTATACAGAATGTATCGGTCATTGTTTTCTTTTGCTGTCATGGTTATCATACAACTTGTCTCATGGATTCCTCGTACACTAGTAGTAACAAGAAACAAACCACGTCCCTAGAGGCAGGAATGTATGATGATTACAATGGTTATGGGGACGATGCTAGCGAAGACTCTGAAGATGAAGAAACCAAGTCGCGTGGTCCTCGAATGCGCTGTATATTGTGTACTACTGCTGCTAGTTGAGTGTGTTTTTGTATGTGTCCACAGTTTGTGTTTGCATGGTTAATCTTTTAGTTCGTAGTTTCATGCACGAAGAGCATGTGTGGTTTCATTTGTTGTCAATTTTTTTATCAATATATATAATTAATCACGGGTTTCACTTCCCCCCATTTTTTGCATTGTCTTTGATGGCTTGAAGCATATTCTCATTTAAAATAATGTTATCCCTTCTACATGAAGTTCCAATTTCCTTTCCGATATATGATGAAAGAATCAGGAGGAGCTGGTTGAGAGATCAGTTTTACTTCTCTCGTAGTATGTACCTATTTTGTCAAAAAATTTAAAATCAAATTAAGAAAAAGTTGTTAAATCAAGGGTGAAAAATGCTAAAAGGAACAGGTAATATAGAAATACCAAAAAAGTTTTTATTAAAAAGAACAAAAATACGACTATTGTGAAAATGAAAATATTATGGTGGATTATATTACACTGGAAAAAATGTTATTAAAATTTAATTTTACCCTAGTGAAGTCTGAATGAGAATGGTGGATTATATTACACTGGAAAAAATGTTATTAAAATTTAATTTTACCCTAGTGAAGTCTGAATGAGAATGGTTGGATTAATTGGAAAATATTCAGTTGTACTAAGAAGAAATATAAGAGACGTAGCGTTTTCCTCTCCACACCCAACCTTTCATAGATCACCAAGGCAAGGCATAAAAATGGTAAGGCTCTCCTTCCCATACTACATTCCTAACTTATAAGATCTAAATCGATTAAGTAATTTGTTTTATTAAAAGTGTTTGGTTGGTTTATTTTATTAGACATATAAACTAAACTAGCAGGTAAATATAAAATTCATAAAAGATCTAATTATATATATTTTATTATATAAATCAAATTTGTATTTTTTTTATAAATATATTATTATATAATCACTACAAGAAATTTCGTTGTTGCCTATAACAAAAATTCCTATATAACATTAAAAATTTGTATATAATTCGGATTTACATATAAATTACATATGGACAAAAATCCGTATGTAAAATTGTCGTAGGTAATATTTAAAATTTGTATGTAATCTGTTTTTCAGTATCCATACTTAATTTCATTTGTTTATTCGTGATAGTACCTAAAGAGATCATTTCATAATATGTAAGCATGAATCAATCCATAAATAGTGAATTAAATAGAAAGATGGAAAGTATTATATTTCATAAAACCTGACAAAAGAGCTAACATGAGTCTTGTACCTCATAATAAAATAAAAGTAATTACAGCACAATCACAAAATGAAAATATCTTAACATACATATCAGTTAAATGTTAATACTCTTTATACAAACTAATAACTACTATAATGATTATATGCAAATTACATTCATCTCTTTGTGGTTCTTCATCACCTTGTGACTACTCATGGCCTTGTTCTTCATTCTGCTGCTACTGATATTGTGACTGACGATTAGTTTGGTAAAAAATATTTTGGGTAGCTGCTGCAGCTGCAGCTGGAGAGGTAGGTATTGGAGGACCGCACCAATAAATTTCTGGATGGACTATAATTACAGATGGACTATAATTACGAGTTCATCTGAGGTATTTAGTCATCACTAGTGTTTAATTATTGTCTCAATTGATTCATCCAGTGTTTAATTGTTGTCTCAACTGATTCATCTCTTCAGAACCAACTTGATTGCTAGAGCTTGCTTGTGTATGGTGCATGAAGCTCTCAACACTTTCATCATAGAGACATTTCCAATTCTATATATTCTTTTCCTGTATTTTCCACCAGCAGTCTCGTACCAACATCTATTCCAACATCTATTCCTTAATCTTTCTTTCTCAATAAGGTCTAAGGGACTGCATTGTGAGGCACCTGTTGCAGTTTGAGAATATTTTTTCTCAAACTCTTCCTGCAAAGAGAAAACAATTTTTGATATAAATACAAACAAATTTTATTGTGAGATAATAAAAATAAAATAATTAAATTATTATTATTACACCTTTTACTACTTCTGTTTATTTTTTAAAAGTTACATAGATTTTCTATTTAAATACGATGATGTAGTAAGTATTAATTAAATTTAATTTTTATTTAAAATTTAACTTTTTTTCTATTTCTCAATTTAATGTTACACTAATTTTTTTTTTAAATTTTCACTATGCGTAATTTTCGTATAGCATGATGTAATCCGAAGTATATAAAAAATTAAAAAGTAATAGAACAAGTGCTAAAAATAGTGCAATGATTAATTGTATCTATAAAATTGAAATGAATAATAATAAATAAAATAAGAATAATAAAAAAATATATTAAAATATAAGACTGATGATTAGTTCATTAGTATTGTTAAACAAATTCAAGATTTGAACTTTTACACAAATATATAACAAAAATGCAAAAGGAACTTTGATAGCAGTTGCTAGTGGAGGATAATTTTACTATACTCAACGTATGGTTATATATTTCATCTATCAATATCTTTGCAAATCATGCAATCCAGGCATTAGTCCTTATAGAATTGGATAAAAGAAAAGTCAGAGCTTGAAATTATATAGTATAAGTCTGTTGTTTAAAATTAGTCGCGTGGTATTCAAACTAGATATGCACCACCAGTGAAGTTCAGACTTAACTTCATACATTGCTAAATGCACTATAGCCTGAGAGGAATACATAACGAGTCTCAAAATCTTATAATTTTAGCATCCTAAACCTGAAAAGAACATTGTGAAATCAACAAAATATTTACTAACAATTCGAGAACTTATAGGTAGAACATAGTGTTAGGTTTTATTTTCTTAGGCTTGATCTCAATAATATTTCTTAGTATTTAATAGGTGATTTTGGATTCCAATTATATTGTTAAGATATTTAAATTATTTTAATATGAATCATAGCGTTAAAGAGGCGAAACTAATAATAAAAGTAATGAATAGAGATTAAAAAGGAATGTTATACCAGTCATAACGAAGAAGAAGGGAAAATGAATAAGCATGATATTAAAAAAACAATGACAAAGAGGAAAAGATGGATTGCATGCTCTAACTTAGGGTCTCCTTTCTTCTTGATTAGAACAATCTTTTTCTTATATATCACCTGTCAAGTTTATATGTTTGGTTGATTGTTTGGTATCATCGCTAACCTTATATATTTGGTATTGGACTGATTCTTCTTGCATCTTCATACTGACTACTTGCAATTCCATAATTTTTATATTCTCATTTTAGTATTGAGGAAAAGACGAAAATATCCAAAGTCGATGGTAATTATGATTCAATTATTTTTTCTCTTTGCAGATTGCACCACAATACAATTAAAAAATATTATCATTGGGGATTGTTTCTGCACCTTTTACATTGTAGGTTGTACAAATTGCAAGTATAAATTTTTCTAATTTGTATTGCGGTTTGTACAATCCGGCAATGTATTTAACCCACAATGTATTTATAATTTTTTTTGTACAACCCATAACACCATCCAATCATGTAATTAAATGAAGAGTCTATTTTGTTGTATTTGGTTGGCTGCACACTGATTCTCATTCCAAGTTTCAATCTCATTTTAAATCAAGATTATGTTCTGCTCTTCTATACGCATTAAATAAAGAGTCTCTTCTGTTGTTCTAAACAAAGAGTCTCTTAGATTGTTATGCTGAAACATTCACTCCTCTTTCTTCATTGGTTTCATTTCAAATTCAATTAAAATAAAACTAAACTAATTAAATTAAGGCAAATGAAGAGTATCTGAAAGTTCACTTATTGAGTGTAACTATAAAAAAAGTGTGACAGAAAGACTAAACTAAAATTAAAATAAAATAAAACTAAACTAATTTAATTTATTTTATTTTATTTTAATTAAATTTGAAAAAAGGTGTGACTTACATAGACTAAACTAAACTAAAATTAAATTAAAATAAAATTAAACAATCAAAACTTACATAGACTCTTCATTTGCCTTAATTTAATTAGTTTAGTTTTATTTTAATTGAATTTGAAATGAAACCAATGAAGAAAGAAGAGTGAATGTTTCACCATAACAATCTAAGAGACTCTTTGTTTATAGCAGAAGGGACTTTTTATTGAATGGGGTGGTATAGAAGAGCATAATAGACTCTTCATTTAAAATGGAGTTGGAACTTGAAATGAGAATAAGGGTGCAGCCAGCAAAATAGACTCTTCTAAAGAGACTCTTTATTTAAAACAACAAAAGAGACTCTTTATTTAATGGGAGTATAGAGGAGCATAATAGACTCTTTATTTAAAATGGGGTTGGAACTTGGAATGAGAATAAGGGTGCAGCCAACAAAATAAACTCTTCATTTAATCTAATTACATGATTGGGTAGTGTTATGATGACAACACATTAAATTTATTTTTTTTTAATGCATTTGGGGTTGTAGAAACTGTAATCCAATTTATAAATACATTGTACAATCCCTAATACAATACAATTTTTTTAAAATGCATTGCGGGTTGTACAAACCGCAATTTAGAAAAAAATTATCATATTTAAGGTTTGTACAACCCGCAATGTAAAAGTTGTAAAAAAAATAATTGCGGATTGTATATAGTCCACAATTCTAATATTTTTTAATTGTATTACAATTTGTACAATCTGCGAAAAGAAAAAAAAATTGAATTGCAGTTATTGTCGAAAGATATTTTTGTCTTTTCTTCATGACTAAAATAGAAATATGTAAAATTATGGAGGTGTAAGAAGTCTTTATGGAGGTGGAGGAAGAATCAGTCTTGGTATTGACCATTGAAATACTTCAAATTCGTATACTTGAAAGTTTGTTATATATTGTCGCCAAATTTATACTTTGATTTGATATGTGTTACTTGTCGTTCCCAAGTTATATACTTGATATTGGTCGCTTGATATATTTGCCAAGCTTATACGCTTAGTAATGATTGTTGATTTACATCAAGTTTGTATACTTAATATTATCACTAATTAAGTTTATACATTTGATATTGATTTCATACTCCTGGTATGGACAATTATAGTGCGTTAAGTTGGGACACATGAAACTTTGTTATATATGTGAGGTTTATTTACTCAAAATTTGTACAAGAAGCTTTCATATAACTAGATTATGAAAATGTGTTGTAATATTCTTAGTAGGTTGATAGCTGAGTTAAGGGAGTGTATGATCCATTTATCATTTCTTTTAGCCTCTTAAATTTAGGTTTGACCTTGTTTAGTGTTATGACCAAAATCAAATTTTCTTAAGTCTCATTTCAAGAATATTTCTGATAGATTGTTGGCCTGACTTATAAAACGAATATATCATAATTAAATTTATTTAACAGATGATCCAATAAAATGACTACAACATTTAAACTATTTTTATATGATATTAAAAAAATTAATATTTTTTAATAGAAAAATATTTTTAACTACAAATTATTTTAATGGTTCACTGCCATGTTCGTCATACCCAAAACCAAAGATTTAAGTGCCTTCACACCCAATTGGTTCCAGAATGAAGCGTTGTGTGTAATCATGCGAATTTTGACTCATCTTCATGGTGTTACGTGAAGTCAAGATTTTGTGAAACTCTAACAGTTTTCCGTTACACACGAAATTCCTTTTTTTTTTTTTTTTTTTCTATTCGACATTCGCATATTGGATCGAGAGTGGCACGGATTACGGGGATACTAGAATTATAAAATAAGGGCAATTGCTTCCACGTCTATGTATAACTGCAATTCAAACCTTATCTTATAATGATTATATTGTGAAATTAAATTAAGTATGAACTCATTTGGTAAAAATAATAATTTTTTTAAGATCGATCTTTTTATACATGTGTTAAAACTTTTAATAGAATAAATATAAAATCTTCAAACAAAAATTTCTTAAAATTAAAAAAAAAATTGTTTGTTTAGAAAACTCATGTTAATGCATTAAATATTTTTTTTGGATAAAACATTCTTATGAGAAACTCCGTTTAGAGATGCTTTCAGAAATATAAAACCACCCTCATTTTTACATGGACCTGAAATGTTATTTTAGATACAAAAATTAAGGAAAACTTTGATTAATTTTTTAACCAGTAGCATAATCTTGTATTATAAAGTATATTATGCCCAAAAATATTATTTTCATTGGCATGTTTGGTTATTATGTAGTAATGTAAGAAAAATATAATTTTATTTAATTAAAAATGGAAAAATAAGAATGAAAAGGAAAGATAATTATATGGTGGAGAATAGTTAGGTATGATTCTAAATAGAACAGTAATTGTTTAAATAATGTATATTTGTTTAAATGGTTTTAGTGTTACTTTTTAATTAAAATTAAACTCATCTTAGTAAGTAAAAATTATCAATAAATATTAGTGTTAATTAGTCCATGAAAGTATCATTTTGATTCGAAAGTAATACATAAACAATTGTACTTAAACTTTCATTTTTTAAAACATTAATAAAAAAGGCACAATGCATAATCTTCTCAAAGCTAATTAACTCGTATTAAAAGGCGGGAAAACAGAAAATATAATGTTACAAATGAATAAATAATTTTTTTCACAAACATTAAAGTTTGTGGTTCCATAATACATAAACTTATTATTAAAAAATACATTGACTTTGAACTACAAATTTGGATAACATGCACAAATAATATTTTTCATATTTTATATTTTTAATTAATATCTTTTAGAAATTCCATGCACAGAAAAAAATGGTCGTTGTCTGTGCCTGGAAGCACTAAGAAGCTTTCATGGTGATTCAAAGCTTAAAAAAGAACATGACACTCTTTGAAACTCCTCCTCTGTTGCTTTTCTTTTCTTTCCTCAACTCCCAATGGTTTCCAAATTTAGCTTTTCTTTGTATTATTGCTTTTGTTTTGATCTTGCTTTGTTTATGTTTATCTCTTCAGTCCAAATGAATTTCCTTTTGCATGTTGGCTTAGGCTGACTTACCAGGTTATTTCATCAAATAGTTTTAAATAGTTTTGAGAACCAAACCTTAAATAGCTGAACACATAACTGAAATTAAGATTTAGTTTCTGCTTATGAATCACTCTTATTCCTTTTGTCCTTTTGTGTTTTTATGTTTTCTTTTTAACTTTTTATTATTGTAATTTGATCTTGAGCTTTGCTATTATTTCCCTTTGTTTTTAGGCAATTACTTCATGCCATTCATATTTTTGACCTGCACCCTATAATTAGGTAAATGATCAAATTGTTTCATCCATTTTTTCTTACTGTACTCCACGTAAAAAATCCTCATTCTAGAAATATATTATTAAGAACACATTTTAAATGATATTATATACATTTCAGAAAAATTATTTGAAATATATTTTATGTGTTCTGACAATCTTATCATATTATAGAAAATGCATTTTAAAATATATTGTATAAATTGTAAAAAGTATATTTTGAGAAAGAAAATTCAAAAACAGATAATCTAGAAGTGACTTTAATAAAAGCTAGAATAATCAGTTTTTAAAAATTATGAAGGTTAAAATAGTTATTTTGTAAATAATGTAAGTGCATGTTCAAATCGAGGTGTTGCAGGAAGTAAGTACCTGGTTTTGCTAAATTTTTCAGAATGTACGTAGATGTTTTTACATGTTTAGTTTCATGTCAAATTAGACAATAAAATAAAATATGATTTACATATAAGTTAAAGTTTTTTTTTTAAGTTTTATTTTTTACACAGATTCGAAACTCTAAATATTAAATAAAGGCTTACGATAAAACTTTGTTTTTTTGTTGTAAAAGAAATAATTGATGATGAAAATATTTCAAGTATTGAAAGGTTGGTAAATTAACCCATAAATTTAATTAGATATTTAAATTAACAATTTTAACATTAGAGTGATGTTGTTTTGTATATGATGTTTAAGTTATGCCTTATTGTAAGACTTACAAATCAAAATAAACAATTTATTTAAGTATTAATGTACGGTAAATGCTCTTAGCTACATTATATGAGTTATTTATAAATAAAATAGTTTTTATATATGTTATATTTGACTGTGGGTCACTTAAAATTGGAGAGAGCTACCCATGTAAATAACTATTTTCTTCCTATAAGTTGTTTTGTATTTATGAGAGGAAATATAGAACACTAAAGAGAAAAAGATATTTATTAGGCAAACAAATTATTAATATAACTCTCATTTTATTAAAAAAATAATTAATAAGTTTTCAAGGTTTTATTTTTACTTGCATCATAACTAATAAGTTTTATTTGACTGCATCTTTGTAAGTGTTATAACTAGTTATATGAGTAGAATGGTAAATAATTCATAAGATTGTAAATCATGAAATCATATTATAAATAATAATTTTTTTTTTAAATATGTATAGTAATATTTTTATAACAAAAACAAATGAATAAAAAAAGTTTTTAAGGAATGATTTAATTTTGTTACAAAATGTTCAAGTTTGTATAGTCTTATTTTTTCTATTATAGTTAATGTATTACATGAAAAGTAATTAAAAATTAGAATTGGTGTATAAGATATATTATGAAGGAGTAATAATAATGTAAAATCTATGTAAAAATATAGAGTGTCCAAAAGAGATATAAATTAAAGTCACAAACTCCATAAACACAAACCAAATATATACACATAACTAAGAAAAATGATATAAAATATTATAGTTAAAAAAAAATCGACCACTTTGACAATACTTAATAAAACTTAGTTCATCTAATATAAATCATTCAAATTAATATAAAGTGTGGATTTCTATGACTAATAAAGAGAAGTGAAAGAAAATCTTGTTAGTGTATGCTCTCACGACTTTGGATGTGTGACTAAAGTTTTGAAATTTGGCAAGAAGAAGGAGAGATAAAGATAATTAAAAGTGTCTTAATTAAACTAATTTAGTTTTATTTTAATTAAATTTGAAACGAAACTCAATCAAGAAAGAGGAGTGAAGGTGTAAAGCAGCATACACTCCTTATCTAAGATTGGTGCATAGCAACATAAAAGACTCTTCATTTGAAATCAAATAGTGTAGAGCAGCATAAATGCCTTAGTTAAATTAATTTATTTTTATTTTAATTTGAAATGAAACCCAATTGTGTACACGCAGGTGCAAAGAGCAACAAAAGAGACTATTTATTTGTTGTAATTTAATTGTATTAATTATGAATAAAATTAGGTTTACATTCACTAAAGAAGGTGAATAGTTGATACAGGAAAAAAACTCACTATCACAAGTTTTTACAATTTTATTGGAGTGGACATGGAGGTGCAAAGAGCAACAGAAGAGACTATTTCTTTGTTTTAATTACATTAATTTTAATTGGATGGTTTGACAACATAGATAACAAGGTCCTAATTTAATTGTATTAATTATGAATAAAATTAGGTTTACATTCACTCAAGAAGGTGAATAGTTGATACAGGAAAAAAATCACTATCACAAGTTTTTACAATTTTATTGGAGTGGACATGCAGATGCAAAGAGCAACAAAAGAGACTATTTCTTTGTTTTAATTACATTAATTTTAATTGGATGGTTTGACAACACAGATAACAAGGTCCTAATTTAATTGTATTAATTATGAATAAAATTAGGTTTACATTCACTCAAGAAGGTGAATAGTTGATACAAGAAAAAAATCACTATCACAAGTTTTTACAATTTTATTAGAGTGGACATACAGGTACAAAGACCAACAAAAGAGACTATTTTTTTGTTTTAATTACATTAATTTTAATTAAATGGTTTAATAACACAGGTAACAAGATACTGATTTAATTGTATTAACTATGAATAAAATTAGGTTTATATTCACTAAAGAAGGTAAATAGTTCGTATCACTATTACAAGTTTTTACAATTTTATTAGATGATCATTACGATCTTTTGCTATATAATAATTTCTATGTGAATTTTGAATCGCATAAAATATATAAAATGATTTTTTACATTATGGATTTTAATTACCATAATTATAAGTACGATTTTTAAAATAAGAAAATAATTTATCTTTAATAAGTTTAGAGGCTTTATATATATATATATATATATATATATATATATTAACATGGTTAATATTTTAAAAGATAAATCAATTTGTAATCAAAATACTTTATAAAACTAATAATGTAATAATATTAAGTACATCTTACTGATATTTACTTAATTTTTACTTATTATTACTTAATTAATTATAAAGTTTAAAAGGCCGACTTAATTTTTTTAAAAGATTACTGTAATAGAGAATTTGAGTATCAAATTTTTGTAAGTATTTCATAAAGGTATTTCTCTTAACATTCTAACAAATTTTTTTACTTTACTATAAACTTATTACAGATGTATAAAGATTTAGTCCATATCCAAAAATACATTTTAGATTTAAATATAAGTTTTAAATTGAATAATATATAATGTATTATATTATTAAAAGATACATTTAGAATTGTAAAATCATAAAACTTTTTAAATCCAAAAGTACATTTTAAATTACATAATCTAAAATAATTAAAAAATATATTAAATTTACAAAAAAACTTAAACTTACAATGTAAAAAACTTCTCAAAAATAATAAAAATACACAACAAAAGAAGATATTTTTCACAGACCACTTGAATCTAAACAAACCCATACACGTCACAAACATAAAATAAATAAATTAATACTTAAGCATATTAAATTTAATCCGTACTTTATGGAAAAACAAGTCATGCAAACCATTTTGTAATAAAATAATAATTAGGTTTTGTAAACAGTATTATTATATATATATATATATATATATAATTTGAAAATAATTTTATTAGTAAGACTTGAATCTTTAAAATATTTAAATAGCTCTCTTCTTTTCTTCTTTCTAATAGCTTTTGACTATATAACCTTTTAGCTCCATGTTCTGTTCCAAAATCATCACTTACTAAATAAGTCAATAAATTTATTCATAATATTCTTCTATTTTTTAAAATTTTAATCAACAGTTAGAAAATATATATCATACAGAAAAAAACAAAAAAAAAAACAAGGGAATGAAGGGTGGAATTCAGCAAACGCGCAAAGAAAAGAGAGAATAACCATTGAACAAGATAAAGTCTTTTAATTTCAATAAAATATTTTTTTAAGAGAACTAAAAATTAGCATACACATTATAATCTTTTTAGAGACTGTTGTTTTGTTGACGTAACACTCACCTAATTACACAATAATCGACATACTATATTAAAAGTAAAATATATATATATATATATATATTCCAAAATTATATATTTTAAAAAATTGACAATAAACTTTAATTATTTTGAAAAAAAAAATTTCAATAATATATATAATATGTATTTATATTTTTTATCCATCTCCAAATAGTACTTTTAGGCACAAGGGTATATGTGGGTTAGAAAATGAAACAAAACTTTAAGAGTACGACAATTGAGTATCCCGCGTAAAGATGGAAAAATAACAAAGGACAAGCGAAACGTCAAAATCACAAACATCACCACTCTTTCACTACTGTAATGTTAACGTCGTCAAGGTTTTGGTCCACCTCTTTTCTCTTCTTCTTGGAACCTTCCAGAACCAACTCACCAAAACTTTCAGCAGGAAGGAGACCACTGTACGGACACCCTATTTAAAAACATGACAAATTATTGGTTTTACATTTCAACCCCTACCCTGTTTTATTCATAAGAAAACATACATATTTAAAATATTATTTATGGAATAAAATTAATATTTAAGAAAAATAAGTGTCTTGACTTATAAAGTATAATAAAGCCAAATAAAACTGGTTGAAGTAAAATATTTAATTCTATAACCGCGTCCACAGGTACCTTAACTGGTTGAAGTATAATATTTAATTCTATAACCGCGTCCACAAGAAGTCAAACATACCATAAAGCTGTAAAAACGGAAAACATAATATACGTTTCTTCTTCACAAAGTACTCTTTCAAAGTAACAAAAGAAATAATAACAAAATTAGAAAAAATATCTAAGATTGAAAACATAAACTTTTATATTTAATCTTTAAATTTTTTTTATCTTAACCAAATATAACATTGTTGAGGCAGTTTTTTATACTCTATCAAGCACGAGGCCTTTTAAATTTGAATTGAAAAATAAAAGAGACGCTTAAAATATTATTTTAAAGATAATTCTAAATAAATTAAATTAGGAACTTTTTTTTTCTTGTCTTCTGGTTCGTGGAAAGAGAGATACAGGGAGGAAAAGGAAAAAGTTAATGAAGCAGAAAAAGTAAATTCTTTCCCAACGAGGCTTCGCCACCGAAAAGTTCTGTTCAGCGAGAGAAACCTGTACGGAGTGCAGAATATCCTCAAATTCCTTGGAATTCCAACCGTAATATTAAATCTATATAACCGTCAATTTGTAAAAAAAAACAAAACAAATACATGAAATGAAAATTTTATAGATGGATTTATTAAATACTAATATGCTATAAAAAGCTTTAAATTGAAATATATATTATAATTATTCTAATATTATTAGTGAAATAAATAAAAAATTATTGTGAGGTCGACTAAGATTTATAATTTCTGGTCTACGCTTGAGGGGAAGTGAGAGTACCAGGTCTGTATCCTGAAACGCCGCCTATCCAGCCAACAGGAATGATTGCTTAGTGGTCTTTTCCAATTTTTCCACGCGCCTCCTTTAGAAGTTACAAGCTACTCGCGCTGTTTTCGCGAAACGCGTCTAACCAAAAAACTTCTGAAGTACGCTTTGGTGATACCTGCGCGAGTACCAAAATTTGCTGAAGTTGAGAGTGTCGTAAACATTATCCGTTACGTGTGGGGTTTAATTTTTACTAATTATTATAAATTAAAATAATATGTAATATTATTTATACCTAATACTTTATATAAAGGATATAACTTTTATAAATACTTTTAATATATTTTTAATTTAATTGTTTTGTTTATTTTATGAAATTATTTTTTTCAATATTTTCTTCTTTTATTCATAAACAATGTTATAATTTGTCAATTAAATAATATTTTAATATTTAAAAATTGTATTATTTTAATATCATAAAAATATGAGCATCTACATGTATAGTTTTCTAATTGGAATAATTTAAATTAATTTATTGATTTTTTAAATGTAAATCTTGTAAAAATTAACAATTTTTTTCTATATTTAATAACTTTATTTTATTTTATTTGTTTTCTTCTTAAAATTGATTTTTTTTATTATATTGGCTATTTGAGATTACTTAAAATTTTGATTCTGAGTATAACAAATACTTACGATTAACATAGTTAGGTTGATTTTAGATTCTTGAAACTCTATTGAAAAATTTATTCTATATAGATAAAAAAGGTTAATTAGGTATTCTTTTTATGATAGTTTAAATTATAATTTTACTTAAAGTAATGATACTTTGTAAGAAAAGTTAGTAAAATAAAGTTAGTTTGAATGTTTTTAATATATACATTGTAAAAATAAGAAAAAATTGAATTAAAATGAATTAATGTTTGTGTAAGATATGATATAGTATTAATATTTATTAATTAGGTGGTGTGTAATTAAGACATAATATGAAGAATACTTTTTTTATAGATTGGTTAAGACTGCATTGTTGGTAATTTTGTCTTGTAATTTTGTTAATAAATTGAAATAATATATTATTATTATTATGTGATAAGAATAGAAAAAGATTTATATGATTAGATATGAGACTCATTTAACTATTCATGTTTATCAAATTAGACGATATCACTTACATTAATTTGTTATATTTTGATTTTGATATAAATTTAATTTATAAAAATATATATTTTTAAAAAAACTTTATAGCCTATATTTTTTTTTGTGATATTTTTTTTTGTTTTTAAACTATAATAATAATAATAATGTATTATATATAAACAGTTATAAAAGTTTAATCTTATTTTATTTATTATTTTATAATTATAAAAAGATATTTGTATTAAATTCAATGTAAAAAGTATATTTTAAAATTTTTAAATATATGATAAATATACAAATATTTATATTTATATTTATTATATAATTTTCATATAATAAAATCGTTATCATATAAAAAAAATATAGATGTTATAATTGAAGCCCCTAATGTTATAAATATTTATTTACAACCAATCATATTTGTATTTTTTTTTATTTTTTTCATTTTTTTCATCATATTATTCTAATAATGATATTTGTTTAATATCAATAAATATATAATACCATAGCTGTATTTATTTCTAATAAACTAAATTTAGATAGAGAATGTTTCTTGATTTAAAGTTACAACTATTAGAAAATCAATCTTTTACATAAGAGAGTATTACCCTCTTTTCATTAAACTTTTAGTATTGAGTGGAGAGGAATCATTAATAATATTTTTATTGCATTGATTAATGTAAAAAACTCTGTAATTATATATTTTTTACTGTAATCTAAATTCACAAACTATAGCAATAATTAAAATAATATATATTATATTATTTACTTTTTTAGTTTTAATCACAAAAATTGTTATTTTTTATTATTTTTCTCTTACCCATTGAACTCCCATCTATTTTTCTCAGAAATTATATTAGCATTATTTTAACAGAAAAAAAATATTTAAACTCTGCTAGTTTACTCTGTAATTAAATTAAATACATCCAAGTCAAGTCAGTTTCCTGTAGAAAAGACAAGGAAGAAAATAAAATATTTAAATAATGAAAGAAAGTTTGAATTTTGGAAAAATCTTTTTTTAATTAATTACTCTTATTTTCGGTGAATATTTTCTTTCTTTTTTTGTAATTTCAAAAATTTTTCTTGTTCAGAAGATAGTTATTGAAAAGAAGAGGGGGGATTTTGAAATTTACCAGTTGGTCCCTCTCTGCCTTTCTTCCTTCCAACCTTCCTTCTTCTATAAGAGGCAGTTACTTCCCTGCCTTGGAGCGCAAAAGCACATTGGGTACTTAAGCGCAAAATCAGGCAAACCACACTACCAAACGTTCCTCTAAAACCTTTCTCCCGCAACAATGTCTCGTCGAGGAAACCAATCCGATTCCAACCGTCCGCCGCAATCGGCGGCTCCGTCTCCCGCTGCTGGAGGCCGTAGTCGTCGGCGCGGCGGCGGCCGCGGTGAACAATCCGCTCCTTCTCCTGCACACATTTCATCCGCTGCTTCACCGGCTCCGTCCACTGGCGCTCCTCCCCGCGCTGTGGCACCTGTCCCTGCACCGGCGGCGCGTGGTCCATCCCTCCATCCGCCGGCGCGTGGTCCATCCCTCCCTCTGCCGGCGCCAGTTCCTGCAACAGCGGCCGTGGTTGCTACATCGGCACAGTCTCCGGCAGTAGGATCTCTTACTGTGAAAGTCGAGAAGCAACTGACATTGGCGCCGTCGGCACCGTCGTCGTCGGCACCGTCGTCGTCGAAGGCTGTGAGGTTCCCGGACCGGCCGGGAATAGGAAGAGCGGGAATGAAGATCCAAATCCGCGCGAATCATTTTCAAGTTCAAGTTCCGCAGCACGATATCTATCACTACGATGTTAGTAAATTGAATCGCATTTGTTCTGTTTTTATTTGAGTTTGAGTTTTCTGGTTGCATGTGTTCTGTTGCTCGTGCGGTTGAGAGTGAAGTGAGATATGTGTCTAAATGAGTTCATTGTGTGATTAGGTAGCTATCACTCCTGAAATCCCTTCTAAGAAAATTTCGAGAAAAGTTATCGGGTTGCTGGTGCAAGCCCACCGTGAATCGATTTTAGGAAATCGCCTGCCTGCTTACGATGGACGAAAGAGTCTTTTCACCGATGGACCTTTGCCTTTTGAAGCCAAGGATTTTATAGTCAAGTTGGAGGATGACGACGAACCAGGGTCTTCGGCAACCTCGACTCCTGCTAGGTAATTTTGTGTATTTTATTATTATTATTAATTGGAACAATTGTTATTGTTAACATGTGTTTAAATGTAAATATATTCGCATAGGAAAAAGCGTGAACGCCAGTTTAAGGTCACAATCCGATTTGCTTCGAAGACCGACCTTCATCACCTTTTTCAGTTTCTCAGTCGTCGTCAGTTGGACTGTCCACAGGAAACTATTCAGGCTCTTGATATTGTTCTGCGGGCAACAGCTTCTGAAAAGTTGGTTTTTGTTTGGTTGGTTCAATTTTGTTTTGAAATTTTCTATGTTTTTACTTATTTCTTTGTTTTAAAACGAAGGTTTGATGTGGTTGGGAGATCCTTTTTTTCTCCGGCATTGGGACCAAAAGGTCCGCTGGGTAGTGGGACTGAATATTGGCGGGGGTATTACCAGAGTCTTCGACCAACTCAGATGGGCTTGTCTCTTAATATTGGTTGGCTTAACTTCTCAATGCTGGATATGTTTTCGTGTCTTGAATAACACAGTATTCGACAATTGATCATTCTTGTGATGCAGATGTGTCAGCGAGGGCATTTTATGAGGCCATTCCTGTCCTTGAATTCATTTCGAAGCATTTTAGACTCGATCTTCGTAGGCCTTTGCATGATCAGGATCGAGTCAAGGTATCGTGCTGGAAGATTGTTGGGTTCTTTGTTCTTATTTAGTGGCATTTTGCTTATAAATGCTGAGCAATGAGTTTTTTGTATTGTGAAAGAAGATTGTGTGGTTCTTTGTTCTTATTGAGCTACAGTTTGGTTTTAAATGCATACTAATTAGTTTTTTTTATATGTTTGAGATGGTTTGATTAATTCTCACTCTTGGCATATTGAAATGTATATAATTAATAGTGTATGTCTTTTGCTTGCTAATTTACAGATTAAGAAAGCTTTGAGAGGAGTCAAGGTTCAAGTTAATCATGGACAGAATATTAGACGTTACAAAGTTACTGGACTCACAAAAGAACCCCTCAGAGACTTAAAGTAAGGAACTTTTGATTTGATTTCCATTGTAATTGTTGTTTCTCATCTACTTTAGATTATTAAATGGAGGAAGAATTTGTCACAAGAATAAATAACTTTTTGTGTTATGCATATCAGCTGTTGTCCTTCTTTCCTTCATAAATCATGGCATTTTTAAATGGTAAAAAGGTTTATGGGTAGATCATTCTCATTTAGTCGGTTTCATGAGTCAACTTACAAAAGTCTTGTCTGTTCTTTATGTGAAGTGCGCAGGTTCTCAATATAAATAATCTAAGTCTTTGATTTTGTTATTTGTATGTTTAGGTTTACCCTTGATGACAATGAAACAAAAAGCTTCGTTGTTCAGTATTTCCAAGAGAAATATAGTATTTCTTTGCAGTATACACAGCTTCCCGCTCTTCAAGCTGGTAGTGACACTAGACCAACTTTTTTGCCTATTGAGGTTCATCTCTGCTTCACCCCATCTTTTATCTCTATTTATATATAGAATATGTATAGAATATTTTTTCCGAGACTTAATTTTGTTCATTGTACTTGTTTTATATTGTAGCTTTGTCAAATTGTGGCTGGACAGAGATATACCAAGAAATTGAATGAGGATCAAGTAACTTCTCTTTTAAAGGCAACTTGTCAGCGACCTCGTGATAGGGAAAACTCCATCAGAAATGTACCTACTTCGTAATAAATTGACATGTGGTTTTGATTTAGTTCTTGTCCTGTGGTAAAATTTTTCTGTTTTTATAGGTTGTGAGGCATAGCAATTTCAGTACTGACAAATTTGCACAGCAATTTGAAATTCGAGTTAGGGAGGATCCAGTATTGCTTGATGCTCGTGTTTTACCTCCCCCTATGGTATAAAATATGGTTATATATGATTATACGTGACACATTTTGGCCAATTTTTTTGTTTTGAAATATCGAATTTTCTTTTGTTATTGCAGCTTAAATACCATGGATCGGGTGGTGAATCACAGGTTCAACCAAGGATGGGTCAGTGGAATATGATTAATAAGGTAAATCTGTGAATGATTTCCTGTTTGGTGGTAATTAATACCAATACTTTATAAATACTGCTTATGGTTTTCATAAGTAATGTGGTTTAATTGGGTGTTCTTTGTATGATTGATTACAATGCCCAGAAATCTAATGTTTTTTGTATATGATTGATTACAATGCCCAGAAATCTAATGTTTTTTGTATCACATTCTTCATCAGTTGTCATTTTTCTTGTAAAAGTTGTGTCATGTTTAGGTGAATGATTACATCATGTACCTTAGTTATGGTTTTGTTATACATTGTTCAAGTATACTCAGGAGATTATTATAAGTAAATTTAATGCCAATTGAGTATTGTGTTCCAAGTTATTTTATAATAATTTGCAAGACTAGACAAAGGGATGTAACCACTTTTAATATTTTGTAGAAAATGATTGTTGGTGGTACTGTTGAATATTGGACTTGCCTCAACCTATCTGGAAGATTACACAGAGATCTGCCATTTCAACTTTGTCAGAATTTGGCTGAAATGTGTAACAGCAAGGGAATGGTATGGTAGTTTGTACGGTTTGCTATTGTGATTATCTAATGGCTAGATTATTGAGTATCTTTATGTGTGTTGATTTTATGCCAGCATTTTAAAGGAAGTCCTGTAGTGCCTATAACAACAGCTCCAAGTAGTCAAATAGAGAATACTCTTAAGAACCTGCATAAGCGGTGTATGGAGACCATGGAGACCAGAAAACTCCAACTGTTGATCATAATTTTACCTGATGTCAAGGGGTCTTATGGTGAGTGATTTCTATTTTCAGACAGAATACTCTTAATGTGTCTCTATCATGTTTAATCGTTTTGTTTTGACAGGGAAAATAAAGCGCATCTGTGAAACTGAATTAGGAATAGTATCACAGTGTTGTCAGCCTAGACAAGTGATGAAAATGAACAAGCAATATCTTGAGAATGTGGCCCTCAAGATAAATGTAAAGGTTGAGACTAAACTTTTGCGTTAATAATTTTGTTGCTTGAACTAAACAACATGTGTGTTTCAGTAAACCTTTTGTTTCTTTTAAATTGTAAACATGTCTTTGATGAATATATAGGTTGGTGGTACGAACACTATATTGAATGATGCGGTAATGCGAAGAATACCTCATGTTTCCGATATACCGACAATAATCTTTGGTGCAGATGTAACGCATCCCCAACCAGGAGAGGACACTAGTCCTTCTATTGCTGCAGTAAGCTCCCATTTTTGGCCCTATTTGTAGATACACATTACTGGGTGTAGATTTTACTGTGTTGGAATGTTGGTGTAGGTAGTGGCATCCATGGATTGGCCTTACGTAACAAGGTACAGAGGAGTTGTTTCTGCTCAGAAACACAGGGAAGAAATTATTCAAGATCTTTTTATTGAACGTCCAGATCCGGTGAAGGGAGTTGTACAGTCAGGAATTATCAGGTACTGATGATTGGTGTTTGCTATTGCCACTTTTGCAGAGCAACCCTACTGATATTTTTTTACTCTTTCTTTTTAGGGATTTGCTTCGTGCTTTCCGGATTTCAACTGGTCGGAAGCCAGAAAGGATTATATTCTACAGGTTTGGTTTGATTGAACATAATGGGACATTTGTGCATCTTAGGTTCTTATTGCGTGTATAATTTATTTTCCAATTTCAATTTGTTCGTAACAGAGATGGTGTGAGCGAGGGTCAATTTAACCAAGTGCTACTTTATGAGATGGATGCCATAAGACGGGTACGTTGGATATGGGAGAGTTGTTTTTGAAGAGGAAGATAAAGCAGCATGTTTCAATAAAACATATTATATGGGAATGCCTAATGGCTCTTGACGAACTTTTTATTCTAGTATACTGTTCTTCTCATTGGTTATTTGTTCCATCCCTATTAATGGCGAGTTTGACATATCTTGTTTCAGGCCTGTAACTCGTTAGAAACCGACTATTTGCCCCCTGTTACTTTTGTGGTGGTCCAGAAGAGGCACCATACACGGTTGTTCCCTGCAGATCACGGATCTCGTGATAGTACAGATAGAAGTGGAAATATAATGCCAGGTTTTATATCTCGGCTGTGTTTGGCTATATTGCAGTTTCAATGTTCACCCCTAAATTTATTAATTTTGTGCATTTTTTCTCTTATAGGGACTGTAGTTGACACAACCATATGTCATCCTCGGGAGTTTGATTTTTATCTGAACAGTCATGCTGGAATTCAAGTAATGCAGTGCTCTTAAGACTGCATTCAACTTTTGTTATTTATTTTTTTGAATGCATTTGACAAGTTATTTGCTTTGATTGTACTGTCTACATTTTGCAGGGAACAAGCCGACCGACTCATTATCATGTATTGTTCGATGAAAATAAATTTACTGCTGATGAGTTGCAGATCTTAACCAATAATTTATGTTATACGTAAAATTCTACTCCCATACTAGTTACTATTTTGTTGCTACTTTTACTGTATCAGTCTTGTCAAGTTTGATTGAAATTTGAATTTTATTTCAGGTATGCAAGATGTACTCGATCAGTTTCAATAGGTTTGATAACTTCAAATTCCTTTCCTATATCTTGATGATCATTAACCTATTCACGATTTCATTTGGAGTTGACTGTTTGTTTGCAGTTCCTCCAGCGTATTATGCCCATTTGGCCGCTTTCCGTGCTCGCTATTACATTGAAGGTGATTCATCAGAATCTGGTTCTGCAACCGGAAGCAAGGGTGGTGTCGCCAACTGTGAGGTTATATTGCCCTCGGTGAACAAAGATGTCGCCGACGTGATGTTTTTCTGTTGAGGCTGAAGAGGCTTTTTTTGTTAAGATCCCTGTGCGATCTCTGGTTCTGTTACATCTTTCATCTTTACAACTTTCATCTTTCATACCTTTTTGGGATTTAGGCACCAAACCTTTTTCTAAAACATTTTGGCATGTTTTATCATAGCATAGCTGCTCCTACACAGATGGTTGTTGCGTTTCTACCCATTTTGTCCAGTACTTTTTGTTACTGATAGTCTTTCAAAGTGAAATCAAAGTTTTATTTCTTAAGAGTTTTTTATTAATATATATCTTCGTATAACTTTTTTTAGCACGACTCATGCATGAACTCTCATTTATGTGTAGTAAAGTGCAGCTTATATTTTTATTTGAATGTTTGTATGCTTTAAGATTACAATGTTTTAGAACAACAATTCTGAGAAATAAAATAAGGATTTCGGATCCGTCAAACCTTTTTGATGCTTCCTGCACCTCCATGGTGACTTTCTGTACCTCTATAATTTTAACATATTTTCATTTTAGTTTTGAGAAAGATGAAAATAGTCTTTATTCATGATAATTGTTATTTATTTTTTTTTAATTTGCGGGTTGTACAAATTGTACATGACAGATGTATAATTCGGTAATACAATTTTTTTTTAAATACATTGCGGGTTGTATAAATAGTAATACAAAATTTATTCGTAATATAAAACTTTTTTTTAAATTGCAGATTGTATAACTTGCAATGTATTTAAAAAGCAATTTATGTTGCAGATTGACAAACTCGCTCGAGTAGTTATCATGCTTGCAATGTATTTAAAAAGCAATTTATGTTGCAGATTGACAAACTCGCTCGAGTAGTTATCATGCTAGTCTTATACTTAAAAGTCTCTATAATTAGAAAAATACTATAAAAATTTAGTGGTCACCTAGAATTGAACTCGGAACCTTTAGGTGTAAAAATAATGTGATAATTATCATTACACTACAGCGACAAGTTGTATAAACTGTAAAATAAATTGTTTTTAAATACATTGCGGGTTGTACAACCCGCAATGTATCTAGAAAAAGTTTTATCATAATAAAAGTTATTTTTGTCTTTTTTTCAAACCCTAAATCCTAAATCCTAAACCCTAAAATATGTTAAAATTATGAAAGTGCATGTGGTCAATAATATGGAGGTGTTTGAAAGAATCACTCTCCTTAAAATTAACCCAAAGTTATTTACATTATCAGCTTTCAAAAACACCTCACTATTATATTATTTGTTAACTGGAGTGGGCAATATTTAAACTTTTTACTTTGTCACATTTGAATTTATTTATAAACTATTCTGTTAATACAAGTGCATAACAATTAGTTATGAAAGTTATGGTAATATTAAAGAAAACATTTAAACATTTATTTTTTCAAATAAATTAAACATTTTTTATTTTTTTAATTATAATATAAAATTATCTATAAAATTGTTAATTTTATTTAATATATTTTTTAATAGATAATAAAATAAATCTGTTTAATTTTTGTTGAAATATTAATGATATTAAATGAGATTTTATTAATTTAAATTTTGTAAACTTTTTTAACGTTATAATTAAAAAAAATATTTATTTTATATAATTAAGAATGTCAATATTTAATTATGAAAATAAATTTAAGTCATTAAAATATAACAAATTATTATATTCTAAAGATTTTTTAAGGTTTAGAAATTTTTCTTTTAAAAATATACAACTTAATAATTTAATATTTTAATACTAAATAAAAAGTTAAAAATATTTTTGTATATTTAAATTGTTCAAATTTAATTTGTAGTGTGATAGTTGCTTTATCTATAATAAACAAAAAAAATCAATTTTAAATGACTTTTAAGGTGATTTTATAATTTTATTTTTAATATTTTCATCAAATCGTTGTTTTTTACAATTAATTCATTTTTCATGAAACTTAGACTATACATCAATTTCAGAAGTAAGTTTTAACTAATTTATATGAAACATCTCTTATTTGTAGAGTTTGAAATCTTTTTAATTTATTTTCTGAATGTGTTTGTGATAATGATTTTTAAGAGTTAAGTTATGTATATAATCTTGTATAAATTTTCACCTTTTGGTAGTAGAAGAAAATAAAAAAAAATATATGATTTAATATTCCAAAGAAAGATGTAGCTTTAAGACAAGAGTTAGTTATATTACAAAATATTAAGTTTAGTCTATGATAATCACATGGAGTATAGAATGCTTTAGGATTAATATCAAGAAATCATTTTTACACACTTTGATATTTTTCTTCACATTAGACCCACTATCATATCCTTGTCCTCTAAGATTATTAATATGAACTCCAATAATTTTTAGTTCATCTATAATAGCATCAAAAAGACATTTTCACGTGTATGGTCAATTTTTAAAAATTCTAATAAATAATCATTAACTTATAGTAAAGTTGATGAAATGACTAAGTTATTCTATACAATTTTTTTTTTTTTTACTAATAGGTATCTTTATTGACTCAAATTATATATATATATATATATATATATATATATATATATATATATATTTAATAGTAGAATACTTTAGTATTGTAATTTCCACTTGGTTGACTCCTTATTTATTATTGTTTTCATCTATATATATTGTTATCTTGTTCATTCAACCTTTATTTTCAAATTTTTTTATTTTTATAAATTTATCCATAGCTCTATTTTGTGATTTAGTTAAAACGTGAACTTTTCTCTTTTTTTTTTCAAATCTTGAATAGTCTGATTCATATTTTATAGTTGACATATTTGTATATTTTTATATAAATTTAAAATTATAATATATATATAAACTGAATATAAATATATAAAACGAGACTAAGTTAAAAAATAAAACCCGATTGCCACAAAGATTAACTTGATCGTAGTATATTGTCTTCAAGTCTCAAGTCTCCTTCTATCTTTCTATGATTCTACATTTTGATAAGTGTTTAAATTTAATTTATACATTCTAAATCTGATACTCTTTCTTGAATCTCTGCACAAATTATTCTAAGATTAATTAAACAATAGATAAAAAAATAAAATGACTTTGAAATCAATTCATCAATCTTGCAATTAAGGATTATGGTAGAATCCTTGAATTGTAAAAGCTTAGTAATATACTTATATTTATATGGAAAAAATTGAGGAACTATTAATTTGTTAGGTTTCCAAACTTTTAAATTTTTTTAATAAAAAAGATAACACGATAATTTGACAAAGAGACACATAATAAGCAATAAATCATTGACAAATAAGAGACTGATTGAGACCAGTACTATGACGTCCCAAATTACTTAATAAGATGAAACCAGGGATTCTATTTTTCATTAAACAATTGTGATATACTTAATTTTAGAAGACAAATGAATGTATAAAATTCGATCAGTGGACAATTAAGACATGAAAAATTTAATATTTTGTATTATATATATATATATATATGTATATATAAAATAAATTTCGAGCACCATATATATATATATATTTTCTTTAGCAAATGTGTTGAGATGATTGGTCGAGAGACAGAGAGATAAGAAACCAAGAGGCCGAGTGGCTGAAGGGTCATAGGCTAAGAATATAAGAGATTGAATGGCTGAGAGGCGAGAGGCCATGGTCGAATGACTGAATTGTCAATTTATATTTTATTTTAAAAAAATATAATATAAATAATAATATCATATTTATAAATTTAAAATATTAAATTTTTCATTTTTAAAAGTAATTTCAAGAAACTTAAGATTAGGTTTAACATCAAGTGCATTTTGTAGATTTAAAATTTATATACCTTAATTTAATTGTTTGCATAAAATATGATTGACAAAATTTCATCACTATAATAATTTCAATTAGAATTAAAGAAGAAAAACAATAAGATTAATTCATTTATGCCTTCAGAAGTAAAATAAAATTTTACATTATAATAAGTTAAAATTTTTACAAAATGTTTATATTACAATGAAATGAGACTGCATCAAACTATACATATTTCCTAGATAATTATACATTGAACTCTTTTATACAAACTTCATATATTACAATACGGTAGGATAAAGATTGTTTAAGGAATGATGTGAGTTGTAGGTGGCAAGAAAAAGGAGACTAGGATTGGTCCATGCAAAACCAAAGGGATATCAGGGTTCTGGTAAAAAAGTCAGAGTTGAGTAGACAATTCCCCTAAAGGATTCTTTCTGAATTCTCTATTATGTTGGTACTCCATTCATGACCAGATAAGTATGCTGAAATGTTCGCATTGAATGAGCGGGAAAAGTTAGGAGCATCCATTGTTTTTTTAAATTAAAAAATCAAGATAAACAAAAGAGAAATAACAAAAAAGTGAGATATACATACATTTTTAAATAATTGCATTTTAAAACAATAAAGTTAATAAATGGTAAATATTCTAGACAATTTAGGAATATCAAACTTTATTATTCAATAAATCACTATAAGCAAATTTTGAAAATAATACAGGAATAAAAATTTGCAGTGACTAGATCACCATTAGTAAAATTATAAATAATATAGAAATAACCATTTTAGTGAATAGTAAACAATATAGGAACAACAATTGCGATGACTACTCAGGGTAAATGAGCAATCACAATACCATCTCCAACCAACATATACAACTTCTACCCATTTAAATCCTCAAGGAATAAATCCTCCAGTCACAAATATTCCAATAAAGTACAACATAATCATATGTGAAAAATAAATAATGGGAATTACTGTTAGGAAATTATATTTCCTTAGGGCTATATATTTATTTATATAATCATATTAGCTATTGATTTCCTCCTTCGTCATTAAAATGGTTTTAATGAGTCATTTAATATAGTTTTAATGACCTCTTTAATTTATCAGATTAATTAGTTTAATGGAAATCGTTTTCTGAGAGGTTATCAGAATAAAAAGGGAGGTAAAGGATTGATCCCCAATATACCAAAATCACAAACTTTGTGGTCTCTTACCCTATCAAAAGAGTCACTCTAATTTTGTTTATCTTCAACCATGGATTCAGGTATGTGATTCTTCTATTGGATTATGACTCTCAATATTTTAACATGATGGCCAAATTCATTATTCATAACATTTATTTTGTATTTTTCTATCAAGTGGTATCAGAGCCTCCTTCATGTTAAATTAATGGGAATAAAGTTTTATCATTGAATTGAATTATGTTGTTGTTATACTTGTTTGGAATTAAAGAATAAACGCACATAATTCTATTTGATGTTTATGTCTTTTGTCTTATATTATATAATTCATTTTATTGTATTGTGGCATTGGTTTCTGTATGTTGCAATTTTGGTAATTCATATGAATTGCTGGTATGATATGCATAATAATTCCGCTGGTTAATTGCCTTGAAAAGCATATGTAATACTTTTTGATCTTAAATACAATTCACAGATCCAGGTCTTTATTTCCATTGTGTTTGGCTAATATGATGCTTATTATTTATGCGAATAATAAACGACCCAAAGGAAGTTTATTGTTTGGCCAAATAATAAACATTGAACCTTCAGTTTATATATTTATTTATTTTTATCTAATTATGCGAGCACTAATCAGCCCAAAGGAAGATTATTGTTTGGCCAATTGATAGAAAATGTATGCAGTAAATAAATAGGTTGCAAATTCTCAAATTTCCATGTGAACATTGAGTCGGTCCAAAGAAAGGCTTATTGTTTACAAGATTTTTTGACAATATTTGATTACTGCAATGAGAGTACCACTTACAGTTAATTTTTCTATCCAAAGATTAAAAATTATTGTTGTTCTAGGTATCTCAGTATGAATTTTCCCATTATTCTTGCTAATAATATTTTTGATGGATTCAGTTTTTGTTGCTTCAGCTGCTAATGTTTCTGCTCAAGTTACAACATCCCTATGCTAAATGGTACAAACTTCAAAGTTTGAAAAGATACCGTAGAGATTGTCCTTGATTGTATGGATTTGGACATAGCTATTCGGCAAGACAAACCCATTGCTACTGAAGAAAATGCTAATGAGGCTAAAATAGAGAAATGGGAGCGATCCAACCGAATGAGTGTAATGATTATGAAATGCTCTACTCCTGAAGCATTTCGAGACTCTATTACTGAAGATAGCAATGCTAAAAAATTCCTAGAGGACGTTCAACAATTCTTTGTCAAAAATGAAAAGGCATAGGCAAGTAATCTTTTGAGAAAACTTGTCTCTATGAGGTATAAAGGCAAAGGGAACATAAGGGAGTATATTATGGAAATGTCTCATCTTGCTTCAAAATTGAAAGCACTAAAGTTAGAGTTGTCTGAGGACTTACTTGTGCATTTGATTTTGATTTCTCTTCCTATACACTTTGGGCAATTCAAAGTGAGTTATAATACTCTAAAAGATACTTGGTCCTTGAATGAGTTAATATCTCATTGTGTGCAAGAGGAAGAGAGGTTACAACGAGAACATAAAGAAAGTGCTCATATGGCTTCGTCCTATCAACATAAAAGAAAGCGTGAGGTTAATGCGGTTACAACTTCTCAGCAGAGAAAGACAAAGAAACAAAATGATGTTTTAACATGTTTCTTTTGCAAGAAGACATGACACGTTAAAAAGGATTGTACCAAATATGCCGCTTGGCGAGCAAAAAAGGGTATGATTCTTGCTTTTGTTTGTTTTGAAGTTAATTTAAGTTTTGCACCTATGGACACTAGGTAGATTCTGAAGCTACTGCTTATATAAGTGTTACTATGCAGGGTTGCATGTGGACCCGACCACCAAGTGATGCTGAAAGATTCATCTATGTGGCGGATGATAAAAAAGTTGCAGTGGAAGCTGTAGGAACCTCAGATTATGTTCTAAGACTGGATTATTTTTGGATTTATTTGAGACGTTTTATGTACCGTCATTTAGACGGAATTTAGTTTCTGTTTCTCATTTGGACAAATCTGGTTATCATTGTTCTTTCGAAAATAATAAACTTAGTCTATTCCAAAACTAAAATATTATTTGTTTCGGTTTTTTTAATTGATAATCTGTATAAGCTTGATTTAAATTTCTGCAACAAAATACTACAAACAAGTTCAAGAGGTACAAAACGAAAATTAAATGAGAATTCTGCCTCATTATGGCATAAGTGTTTAGGCCACATCTCTAAATAGAGAATTCAGAGGCTTATGGTGGATGGAATTATTGAACCCCTAGATTTAAAGGATTTTTCAAGTCTGTATTGAATGTATCAAGGGGAAAAGAGCAAATGAAAGAAAATTAAGCGCACAGAGAGCTAAAGATGTCTTAGAACTAATACATACTGATATATGTGGTCCTTTTCCTATTGCTTCATGAAATGGACAACAATATTTTATCACATTTATAGACGATTACTCTCGTTATGGGTACTTATATTTAATTCATGAGAAGTCCCAATCCTTGGAAGTTTTTAGGTCTTTCAAAACTGAGGTTGAACTCTAACTTGGAAAGAAAATTAAAGCTGTCAAATCTGACCGTGGTGGTGAATACTATGGAAGATATGATGGATCAGGAGAACAACGTCCAGGACCTTTTGTGTTTTTTTTTCTAAAAGAATGCAGTATTGTCCCGCAATACACCATGCCTGGCAAACCCAATATGAATGGTGTTGCAAAACGGAGGAACCAGACTCTTAAGGATATGGTGAGAAGTATGATCAGTCATTCCACCTTGCCTGAATCACTTTGGGGAGAAGCTTTAAAGACCGCAATATACATCCTTAACAGGGTACCAAACAAAGCAGTTAACAAAACCCCTTATGAACTCTGGACTAATAAAAGGCCTAGCCTAAAACATTTACACATTTGGGGATGTCCAGTTGAGGCACGACCTTATAAGCCGCATGTAAGAAAACTGGACTCAAGGACAATTAGCTGCTATTTTGTTGGATATGCTGAACACTCAAGAGGATACAAGTTTTATGATCCTACATCAAGATCAATTTTTGAAACAGGAAATGCAATATTTCTCGAGGATGTTAAGTTTGGAGGGGAAGGAAACATTATGAATGTTGTTTTTGATGAGGAATCTATTATTGATAATGATCAGGTGTTCATACCTATTATTATTCAGGACACAATTACAGAACAAGACAACAATAAGAATCCTCCTTAAATACAACCTATAGAATAAACTCAACAACCTCAAGAAGTGTCATTAAGAGGATCTACAAGAGAAATGAGAAGTGTTATTTCGGATGAATACCTTGTGTACCTCTAAGAACATGAGGATGACATTAGTTTAACAAAAGATGACCCAATCAACTTCTGTGAAGCCATGGAAAGTTCTAATTCTCAAAAGTGGATTGGTGCCATGGAGAAAGAGATTAAATCTATGAGAGACAATGAAGCTTGGGATCTAGTAGAATTACCTAAAGGTGTGAAACCCATTGGTTGTAAATGTATATTTAAAACTAAATGGAATTCTATGGATAATATTGAAAGATATAAAGCTCGTCTAGTCGCTAAGGGCTTTACTTAAAGAGAAGGCATAGATTATAAAGAAACCTTTTCTCCAGTATCTTCAAAAGATTCTTTAGAACAATAATGACATTAGTAGCCATTTTGATTTAGAGTTACATCAGATGGATATTAAGACGACATTTCTTAATGTATTGATGAGACAATTTATATGGTGCAACCAGAAAACTTTGTGTCAGGTAATTCAATGTTTATGGTTTGCAAATTAAAGAAATCCATCTACGATCTCAAACAGGCTTCCCGTCAATGGTATTACAAGTTTCATTAGGTTATTACCTCATATGGCTTTGAGACAAATATTGTTGATGATTGTGTATACTACAGGTTTAGTGGGAGTAAATATGTATTCCTAATATTGTATGTCGACACAACCATGGCTAAAAGAGACAAGTTTAGTCTCAAATAGTGTCCCAAAATGATCTTGAAATGACAATAATGAATGATAAACCTTATGGATCAGCAATAGGGAACTTAATGTATACTCAAGTCTGCACACGTCCTGATACAATATTTATAGTGGGAGTTCTAGGCAGATACTACAATATTTATAGAACATATAGGAACAAAGTTTATGCTAGCAGACCCACTAACCGAAGGATTGATCCCTGAAGTCTTTCATGAGCATATTGCTCATATAGGTACCATTGTTGATGATAACATGGTTTAGTGGGGTTATTTGGTATACTTTATATATTTTATGTCAGACATTATATTATTTAATTTTCTGCAGAATAAAGGTTGATGATTTACATTATGTTGTTTGCAATGTTAATATTGCAAATTTTGGATAAATCTTAATGAAGATTTTAAAGTAGGACCAGTTGGAAATAAACATGCATGAGACGTGATTTTCATGTTGCTCATTAAGACTTGATCTATGTCGTTGAGTATATCTGTATGGTAATCATCGTGGTTCAGTTACGAATTTAATGTGATGAAAGTCGCGGTAATTCGATTATTGGTATATGAGATGGACCAGATTATTTAAGTAGTTAAGGATAAATAGCATTCGGTATGTGCACTTTTGGTTTATTTTGTGATATGATTATTCCAGGATAATATATATAGCCCAAGTGAGAGATTGTTAGGAAATTATATTTCCTTAGTCTAATTGTGGGCTATATATTTATTTATATAATCATATTAGCTATTGATTTCCTTAACGTTCGAAATCGTTCGTCATTAAAATGGTTTTAATGAGTCATTTAATATAGTTTTAATGACCTCCTTAATTTTTTAGATTAATTGGTTTAATGAGAATCGTTTTCTGAGAGGTTATCAGAATAAAAAGGAAGGTAAAGGGTTGGTCCCCAATATACCAAAATCACAAACTTTGTGGTCTCTTACCCCATCAAAAGAGTCTAGCAAGAGGAATAAGAAAGATTTTGGTTGATGAAGATCATAACCCTATCGCATGTTTCATCTTCATCCATGGATTCAAGTATGTGATTCTTCTATTGGATTACGACTCTCAATATTTTAACATGATGACCAAATTCATTATTCAGAACATTTATTCTGTATTTTTCTACCAATTACCGCCTAAAACATAAAGAAATTATAAGTTAAAATTAGTATAAAGAATAATATTAAACTTGAAAAGAAATCAATAAAATTGTTAAATAATTTAGAAACTCGGGAGGGTTAGGGGTACCTCACTAAAAGATTGAAAATAAATAGCAATATATATCTCTTTTCCCTTATCTTCCAGAGTTGTAAAATGTCACCTGAAACTTCTTATTTTCTTACTATTTTTATGTGTTTGAACTTATGACCAGATGCCATATATTTATATTGCATTTTGTAATCATTTGTATAATCATTACTGTAATCATTTTGTAATCAAATGTCATCCATTTGATTGGAATTTAGTTAGATTATAATGGTGAATGTGATAATGTTAAGGTAAAACTGACAGGGCGTGGTGGGTGAAATGATGATAAATAGCCAAAGTTTATCTAACCTTATCTGAGTATTAAATGCGAGTAGATATTTAATTTGTATTATTATTATTATTATTATTATTATTATTATTGTTATTATCATCATTATTATCATCATCATGATAATTATTATTATGACTTGAATTTAAAATAAATTACAGTTACATAGAAACTAGCTTAAATTGATCCTTATAGGGCTGAAAGACTTAATGATGCAGAAGAATAAAGTAAAAGTTCAAAGGCTCAATGATACAAAAAATGGAGAGACTCAATGATGTAGAAGAAGAAAGTCAATACCGAAAGACCTAAAACCAAATGTTGAGACCATCTCTCTCTAAACCCGAATCTAGTGTCTAAAATCAAATGTTGAGATCATCTCTCTAAATACCGAATCAAATACATAAAACTGAATGGTTAAGATCATCTCCCTAGATACGAACAAAATGTCCAAAATTGAATGCTAAGATCATTTTCCTAAATATGGAATCGAATAATCAAAATAGAATGATTAAGATCATTTCCCTAAATACAAATCGAATGTCTAAAACTAAAAGCTAAGATCATTTCCCTAAATAGCGAATCGAATACTTAAAACCGAATGATTAAGATCATCTCCCTAAATACAAACCAAAGTAGAAAACCAAATGTTAAGATTATTTCCCTAAATACCGAATCGAATACTCAAAACCGAATGATTAAGATTATCTCCTTAAATACGAACCAAATGCCCAAAACCGAATACACACAACCGAATTGCTAAGATATGAACTGATATGAATATTCACATTATTTATTAGAATTGGTTGTACTTGTAACATCCTGAAAATATGTATATAATATATATATATATATATATATATATATTATTTTATTATATATATATTTTGCTTTAAAACGAAAATTATGACAAATAATTATATATTACATTCATATTTTTAGGATGTTTCAAGTACAACCAGTTCTATTTTTAAATATTGATATATTCAAAAGGAGCATAAGCTAACACATAATAAATAATAGTAAATGCACACACATAAATTTTGTTTAGGGTTTAGGGACACACACATAAAACACAAAATTTGGAACAAGATAATAGGCTAATTAGAGTGTTTAACATTGACTTTGTTATATAGACTCTAGCTAAGAATAAATTCAACCTTAATTGAGATTATTGATTAAACTATGATTGATTTTAAATATATTCTTTTACTTTTCTTGTTTCTAATTATTTGCAGAGATTATATGGGTTCCAAATCTAATTAAATCTTTTGCAAAGATATTCTTCAGATTTTCTAGAAAATGATCCTCTACAATTTTACTTGATTTAGAACAAATCTCCTTAAAATATTTTACAATATATTTTCCAGTAGATTCAATTATTTTGAGCTAGTATCTTGAACTGAATTTGAAAAAAAAAAACAAATTGAAAGATGGGAAATTTACGGCTTAATTGGAAAGGAAAGAAGGTATTTACAAAATTAATCTTTTGTCATATAAGGAAACATCTAATAATTGTAACAATAATATCTCAAATTAAATTTGAGTTAATTTCTTAAAGAAAAAGAGATTATAAATAGAGGTTGGAGAAGACATGAATGACACAATTGTATAGCATAAAATGTAGTGTTATTTTCTTTTGTAATTCTTATGCCTTCATCATGGAAGACTAAATCTTTTAGGTTGATTCTCTTGTGATTTCATGAATTATGAGATTTTTTTTATAAAGTTTTGTTCTTTACATTCTTTGGAACAATTGTGCTATATTTTTGGTCTTTTTCATATTTGGTTTTGGAAATGTGTTGGTTCTTGAACACTTGTTGAGAATTCAGTTATATTTCCTTAATTAGAGTTATTAGTTAATTCATTTAGTCTTAAACCATTTCTTATACCTTTAGTCAATAGATAAAAGATATACATTTATTGAGTATATGAGTATATGCTTAAAGATGAGGTATTGAATATATTAGTAGATGCTGGTTATCTAATAAGATTCTGTTGAAGTTGATTGACACTTGTTTGAGAGTTCAACTCTGTGGGGAGAATTGAAGGATAATAATATGAAGAAAATCAAGAAAGAATTTGAGAGTCAGCCTATTTTCTTTATTATTTTTAAATCATCTTCATCTATTTTAATTTCCTACACAACAAAACACACTCTCTTTAATTTCTTCTACTGTTAGTTTCCTTGCTGGAGATAAGTTTTTAATATTGATTAAGGAATATACTATTGGAGATGACTTAAAGATTAACTTTTTCTCTTATTTATACTATCAGCTCTTTGCTCTTTGGTGTTAGATGGTGTAAGACTATCAATATTGATTTTATTTTTTAATTTGCTCATGAAATCAACTGTTATCACTTATGAGAATCAAATTGAAATAATAAAATAGAAAAACCAAGGAAAAGAGTTAGATAAAGAAAAGATAGAAACAGATGTCAAGATGGAATAAAAAATTAAAAAGTTTTAATCTATAGAATTTCTTAACTATTTAATATATTTTTTAAAAAATAAAAAAATATTAATTTATTATTTATTAATAAAAAGTTTCAAACTATTATTCTTATAATACCAATATAAACTTAATAACTTTAATAGTTAGTTAAGATATTTTAAATTTTTAATTAAAAATTATTTTTAAATTTAATCTTAAAATTGAATATATTTTTAATTTTTTAATAATGTATTAGTGTAAAAAAATTTAAGACCTAAAGTCCTTGCTTATGCTTGATTCTTAATCCAGTTGTCTGCATAGGAGTTGAATTATATGGTCATGTGATCTGAATTCAATTATATGTAAAGTTTACTTTGCACAACTATTTGTTTCTATTTACGGATAAAATCATTTTATCCGCTTGTTGAGGTACATAATTTTGTATACTTCACCAACAGCTACTAATTCTGTGGTAAATTAATAAATAACGTATTTCAAATACGCTCAAGATTTATGGAAGGTGAATGGTGAATTGAATGAGGGCGAAATGATTTGTTGGGATTGCTTTTATAATAGTTCTTGTTTTTACGTGGATGTTACGGAATATGCAAAATTGCAGTTGACACATTATGGAATCGTTACGAATCACATTCATGAGTTGTGTTTTTCATCGTTAATGTAATTATTTTGTGGCTGTAGATAGCTATAGGTACATATAATCTAAGTTTCATCTAACAGAAGATTAGGTAAAATGTGCATAGAAACTGTTTGTAATTTTGATAATTTGACCAGATACATATCTTTTGTTACTAGTTTTTGCTGATAACAATTATGTTAATTTAGTGCTACATCCACATGATCTGAATTATTACTTTTTCCAACAAGAAGCCATTTTACAACAAAAGTTATGTTGAACAAAAGTTTGACAATGATTTTTATCAGAATTCCAAAACTGTGTTATAACTTGTATCTGCATTCAATAAAAAAAATATGTTAACATACAATACTATGTACCAGAAAAGCAAAAAACCCGATAGACATGGCTGACAAAGAGTGACTCACACAAGCACCTGAAGCTAAAACAGGCAACCCCTATTGTGCTCAGAAAGCACAAACAAGTGATCATCCAAGTAATAACGTGTGGTGTTGCCGATTGCACCAATTATATACCAGCAAGAGAAATACATAGCGAAAAAGATCATTAAGTTCCAACTCTACATGCTACAAAAATAGTGTTATGTGCATGAACAGAGCAAGGAACAATGTCCTTATCAAAGTGTGAGATCCATCACACAAAGAAGTGCTTCCACCTAGCTCTCCTGCATCTACAAACTCACTTCTGCCCCTACCAGCTGATGCAGATACATTCACAGGAAGTGAACCTATATTAATGCATTTAGGCATTAGAATATGATGTACCCTTCAAGGTATACAAATGCAATGAATAAAAAAAAAACAACCCAATGGTGAGTGAGGCCTAAAGAAAAACTTTAGAGATCTTTTCACTTTAAATAACAGAGTCATACGTTTGACCCTTTTTTTCTTAATATATGGATCTTTTTAGCTTTATAAAACTAATACATGTTTAAGAGACTTACATGTTTGACCTTTTGGTTAATGATTTATTTACAAAAACTAATAAAGAACGGTTATTTGCTAATGGGTCTAAAGTTTGAGTTTTAGTGTTCTTATCCTTCGACATTCCTAAAGAAACCTTGTTTACTCGTGTCGTGCTATGTGTCTGCAATGAAGTGTAGGTGAAACTTACAATCATAGTTAGCCCATCCAATGCGTTGACCAGCAAGATCGTAGACAAAAATTTTGTCTTTTAATACGAGATCTGCCACAAAAGAGTACAATGTTGTCAGTATCATACATGACAGTTACTTGATGATCAACAATAATTTATAAACAAGAATACTTTTGAATTGATATTCTGTCAGACTAAGAATATAAGCAAGAGTATAAGGATTTCTATTTTGATTTTATATACCAAAATTACTTAATGTAGGGATTTTCTTTCTAAATATAAGCTTTTAGATCCAATATTTTAACTACAATGATGTTCCAGTACTTCCAATAGTCAAGGTCAAGTACATCCAATAGTCAAGGTCAACGTTAATTTATATATACATTCTTCCCTTAACTTCCGAGGGGAGAACAAGTGATATTATCAACTTGTTTTATGCATGCTTATATCACCAAAAAAAACATGCATATACGAACTAGTTTCCAAACTAGCATTATACCTCCTAGAATAGTTACACTTTGACCCGGAATTTTCTGAAAGCCAATACACCAAACTGAACCCTGACCCTGCAACACACACAAGTTAATTAATACCCTTGTACGAGTGAATGAGAAAACGTGCACAATAGACAAACTACAGAGAGTATAATGATAACATGCATTTGAAAAATAGATGCAGGTATTTATTCAAAGCAGAAGGCAAATATGTGCAGAAAAATAACTGAATACTAGCTCTGAGATGTGTCCTAAATTTCCCAATGATAAAAGTTCAGTTGCAGAAATAATTATAAGAAGAAGCATGGAGTTTTCTTTCCACACCCACCCCTACCCAGAAAGGGAGCAAGCAAGGCATAAAATGATAATATTTAAACAAATATAGCAAAAGTACAAAAGGAACTTCACAGCAGTTGCTCCTGCACGATAATCTTGCTATGCCACTACATATTATTGAATACTTAGATGTATTGATATCTTTGCAAATCATGTAATCAGATATGATTCCTCAGAAAAAAGAATAAAAGAAAATTAAAGCTTGAGTACTTACAATATAATTCTGTTGAATAAGGTAGTCCAGTGGTCTTAAAACCAGAGATGCACCACCAGCGAAGTTCAGACTTACTTGTGGAAAAATGTCAACATTGCTACACAAAGTATAGCCAGAAAGAGATAGATAAACAGTGTCAAAATTTTATATTTTTATCCAAACATGAAAAGAAGAATGCTTGAAATCAACAAAATATATATGAACAGGTCAACTTAACCTGGAGGTGGTTATTAAGTAACACTGATTTCCCCTGGAAAGAACACTGCGTACAGATTGTGGAATAGCAGCTGTAATCTGCATCAACAATGATGTTGCTGTTAATTATTGATAAATTTCTAAAATGAAAAAATAATGCCACTATTGCTAATCACATATGAAGAATCAAAGCATCATCTATTATTAATCAATTGGACAAAAAGAAATTGCCTAACATAACTCACCGCATTCACAAAGGTTGTATAAGCCTCTTCTGCAAGGTAGGACAAAGTTGTTCCAGAGTCAACAATGGTACCTCTGTTGTTTGATGTAGCAAAAACTGCAGGGTCAATTTGCAAAAACTGGCCATTGACAGAGATGCTCTGCAGATATAGATTGTAATGAGGCCTGAAATATTTTTCAAGGAAGCAATCAGTCGAACTAGTTTTCACAAATAAACTGTATATAGCTATATTTTTGAATTTTAAAATTATTATTCAACTTTTGTAATAATGAATGCAAATTTTGGCAAAAGGAAAAGGCATTGAGCCTCAATAACAATTTATCTTTAAAATCCTAGTAAATAAATAAAAGCACTTACACCAAATCACATCTATTAAAACCTAGGCATCCATAGTGGAAGGAAGTGAGATGTTTAGTTGCCAAGCTATTCAGTGCTTAAAAATCAATAAACCGTGTCTTGCTGGCTAGAGGATTAGGCTTTAAACTAGTAGAAATCAATTTGAGAGTACCACCTTAAGCAAGCAGTAAATTACTCTGATTCATGATAGAATATGTTTTCCTTCTGTGTTTTGATGACTGGTTTCAAAGTTTTGGAGGCCTAACCATTTGCACAAAGTTTAAATAAATATATAGGACCATTTGACCAACGAGCAACCCCAGAAAGAAAATTCTTTGACCTCACACAAGGCACCTTTCCAAGAGCAGGCACTCAAGTACATTGCAAATATTGAAAATATTCATCTATCCCATAGTTCTAGAGCTATTAACTGGTACAATGACAAATCATCAAAGTGCCAAATACCTATTTTTGGGTGAACATTTCACAGCATATTACTAACTAGTGTGCTAGATATTATAAATTGATTTTACTTATTTGTTTTATTAGGATCCTAAGAACAAACACAAGAAGCTCCATCAACTTATCAACTTTTTTCATTTCATACAAGAAAACATCAGAAGTCAACACTCGACAAAAAATTTCAATCTTCAAGTCAAATAGATAATCTAAAGGATAAAGACCATGTTGAAATTTCAGTGAATCCATTAAGCAGCAAGTATATAGCACATGAAAAAACCACAAATAAAAAATTGGCAAAAAGAAATTGAAATGTAGCATGTACTCTAACAAATAAACGTACTGCGATGGAACAAGTGGAGTATAAACTATGTTTGGCTCCACAATTTCACCAAGAACCAAGACACCCCCACCACTACTATCTCCTTTTAAGCAATGAGAGAACACTCTTGGTGCAATTCCTTGCGAAGAGAGTTGTGAAATTACAGACATGCCTTGTTGCCCAAATCCAAATATCCCATCAACTGCTCTATCAGACTTTGTTAAGTCCCCAGTCTGCTGAATGCTACAACTGTTCCACAGTACAACATCATAAGACGATGCCTTACAAGTTTAAACCAACAAATTCAAAAGGGGAGATGAGAGTGTGGTGAATGCAATTTTAAGCCATTTCAAACTCACAATACAAGAATAACGACAGTCTTATCACACTACATGAGATCAATTATTTCAAACTTGTGATAGCTCACCCAAAAACTACAGATGCAGAAGAATTTGTTGTCAAGATTCCCTCAAAAATACTAGCAAAATGCATCAAGTCTGACACATAATAGCCTGATGTCCCACTGCCATCTCCATACTGAAACGTGTAAGTGCACTGGTTGTTCGGGCCGGAACAGCTCGCATCAGAGGACTGTACTCCATTCCTGCACCTCCGGTCTGAACAAGATATCAATGAAGATGTTGATGAACTCCTAGGGTCAAAGTAATTGAGCTGAATCTGCAACCAAATCCAGCAAAGATGATATTCAATCAGTGTTATTCACAAATCCCAAAGCGCATTGTTATAGTGTCATACAAACTGTGTACTAAACTGAATCAACTAACTAACAAATAAGGAACAGGGAAATGAAATTTACTTGCAGCCCACTTGTCTGAGGACAACCATTGCAGGAACCACAACTAACCCAGAGAACATCACTCCCAGTGTCAATCTGCACATAGAATTCCCTTGGAGGAGTACCCATTTTTACCTTGGTATAGTAAAGCCTGTGGAAAAAGCCAATTTTTTTTTTATTCCATAGAATTGAAAGCACAAAACATATAACAAAAACAACAAGATTGGAATTGCGAGAGAGAAATTCAAAGACCATCTATTCAACTTTTATTTACATGAAAAAAAAGTTCAGAATTGAAGACACCAACCACTCAATTTTTCATTTCTAATTTAAGCACCAAGATAAGAAATTTGAAGACGCCCATGAGAGATATTGATCCAAAAAGCAAATAAACAAGCGAAACTGAAAAAGGGGTGATAGAACTACCCGACTTCTGTGGGATCGAAGTTGCCTCTGACAGGGAAATCTACAACATAGTTAGTAGACTGCAACATTCTACGATGTCTGAGGCTGTCCCACGTTCGGAGCTGACTCAACTCCACGCCGTGATTCGAAGGAAACGCTCTTTCCAGCGTCAGAGTCACCGGCGATCCCTCCACCACCGACAGAAGCGCGGCGGCGAAGAGAAAAACGGCGGCCACCGCTTCCATTTAGTGTCGGTTGGAGAGTGTAAAAGAAGGGAAAGCGAAGCGGATTTGAGACAGTTATACTAATGGAATATGAGAACAAAAAGCAACAAAGAGCTAAAATTGTTGGTGCTGTTGTTCTTCATGATCGTGATGAGACAGAGTTGTAACCTTAACGAACCTGCAAGTTGCAGGTTGCAAATTTGGTTCACATAACACAGTATAATGGATTACGTATTGTTACTTCCACTTTTATTATGAAGCTATGACATTTACTGCTCCACTGCTGCTATATACCTCCTTTTAATATCCTTCACCTTCCTCCACCATTAAAAAAGGTATACGTGGGGAATATTTTTATTATTCTCTTATATTATGTGCACTAAATTTCGTGTAAAAAACAGAACATTAAATGACATTTTTTTTCGTAACTATAATACAAAGTAAACCATGTTTTGACCCAGGAAAAAAAAAGAAACAGGTTAAATGAAAATAAAAAGGAGTGGAAATGTGAAATAATAAAATTGGTGAAAAAAAAGTAATGCAATGAATTTTATTCTTAAATTTTCTCAAATCAAAAGACTAGGAGTTCTTAAAAAATATTTTGAATTATCACTATGATAGCTAAAAATCGATATTTTAATAATAAAATTGTATGCATTTTATTTATAATTTAAATTTTATGTAAAATCATGATACAGTAAAATCGTAACATCATTAAATAAAGTTGTAAAATTGAATAAATTATAATTTTTTTAATTATTCTATACACCAAATTGCATTTTATTAGACGAATAAATTTAATTTAAATAAAACAAAACTTTATTTGAAAATTAATGTAATTAAAAAAAATCCGTTGCATTATATGTCGTCAGTCATAATATCATCTAATTATAATTGAGTTTGTCTTTTCAACTTTGAAATTGTTTACTTCATTGATAAATTAGGTTTTAATTAAAATAAATCTTAAATCTAAATAAACATTAACAGTATTTTCTATTGTAGCAATTAAATAAGTTTTAAGTAAAACAAAATTTAACTTTTTAACTTATAACTTTTCCTTTTATATTTTAAATAAAAATAAAATCTATTATACATATTAGCATCTCACAATTTATAATTAATTATAACTAAAAGGAAAACTGTCGGTAGAGAGGTTTTAATAAATGATTTTTGCTTAAATTTTTTAATAAAAGTTAATAACTGAAAAAAAAAATATTAAGATCATTTTTATCTAATTGCTAGCGAAACTTACTTTACGGAGGAATATGTAATGAGACGTTGCTTCATATTTTGAATTCGTAAAAAATATTCAAAATTGTATCCCTGTACAATCACAGAAATCTTCAGAATTCCGGAAGGGGAATATTAACCCAGATTTGAAAGATTTTTTTTTCTAAAAAAGAGAGAACAAAGGAAAAATTAAATAAAGAAACAAGGAAAAAAATGTTTTTGAAGATAGAAAAATATGATCGAAAAGAGAAAATTCGCTAAAGTAATTAAGTAAATTATTTGAGAATGACAATTATACGAAAAATATATTTATAAATGCATAAAATAAGATGCATGGTTTTTTATATGCATTTTATAGGTTTTTATCTAAATATATATTATTTTTTCTATAACTTTGTTTAAACTTTTTTATATTATTTATGTTTTTTAAAAATATATTATAAATCACCTATTATGTATCATTTAATTATTTTACAATATTAAAATACAAAGTCTTTTTTACTAGAAATTAAAATAACGACAAAAAAAAAATGAGAACACAAATCACAAGTAAGCATCAACATAAATATTTTAAATTAAGTTACTAAAACACGCAATGTGACTAAGTTACACATTAAAAGAAGATAAACATTATTTGACAGTATTACATAAGAAAATTTAAAAGAAATATTATAATAACTTATTTTTTAATTTGTAATCATACTCGTGTAATTTTAATTAGAAATGTTACTAAAAAGATTTAAATTAATCAAATTTAATATTTATCAGATTTAATTTATAATGTGTAAATTTTTTGAAATTGATGTAATTTGTCTTGTGGAGGTATTAGACAATAGTTTATAAATAATTGAAGGTTCGTAAGAGTACTTATCACATTATGATTTGACTAGTTGTTATGGTGTTTGTTATTAAAATATGAAAATATTGTCTTTATGTAAATTTAGTATATTAAGTGATCATAAAAATATAAAAATACATGTATAATCATAAGAAATTAAGTATGTATTGAAGGAGTATGAGTTTAATTAATATATCATACTAACAAGATTAATATGGTAACAAATGTCATAACTAAAAATATAACTCAAATGGTTGTTCTAATCTCAATAAGGTGGAGTTGATTAAATAGTTGTCACATATTTGTTATATGGGATGATTTTATTCGAATAATTAAAGAAATATTAATAATAGATCATAGTCTAAAACATATCATGAAGATGTTTTTACAAATTAGGCTAATGACTTTAGTCTTAGGAAAAACGATGATTTAAGGTTTGTTAGGAGAGGTTGTATCCTTGGTGATGTTGATATAGGAAAGACCACATTAGTAAAAGGCCATAATAGTAAACTTGATATACATCCACACAAAGAATAAGATATATCAAGATTAAAAATTGTTGTTGGTCAAATACAGATATATGTGACACAATATGTATCATTTTGTTTGACTTGTCTAACAAACCTAAACATTAGAGGTCTAGTGGTGTGTTACAACACTTGAGATACTTGAGTGGAAATGGGACAACCTTATAATAAATTTTGTTACCAGTTTTCACAATTAATGAAGGAATAAGTTAATAAAGTGTGTTCACATTTTTTTAGTTAGCCTATGAATTCCTATAGAGAAGTTAACTCAACTTTACATAAAAAAGATAGTGGAACTTCAGGATATATCTTCTAACATTATTATTTTTTTTTTAACTTAGATCTTAGGTTTAGTTATAGATTTTGACAACTTTATAAAAAGCTCTAAAATCGAATTTAGATTTAATTCAACATAATATCTTCAAACAAGTGCACATTTTGTAAAGATGACTTAATCATGAGATTTATTTTTTTAAGAATTCGTGCATTTAAGCATTTGAATAGATGAGATGAAGGGTTACCTTTTGTGAAGTTCACCTATAGGTATAATTATTGGGCTAGTATTAGTATGACTCTTTATAATACTTTGTATCGAAGAAAATGTAGGACTCTTAGATATTATGCTGATCACAAAAGGTAGTCTTTGGAGTTTGCAACTATTGACCAAGTGTTTATGAAAGTTATGTCAACCATGAGTGTAGGAAGAACTATTTGTTCAAGAAAATTAAATTGTAAGTTTATTAGACCATGTCATGTTCTCAAACTATCTATATAATAGTTTGTGAGCTAACTTTATGTATAACTTTATCAAACTTATATAGTATTTTTCATATCTTAAATCCTAATCACATCATGGATTCTAATATGATTCAAGTTAGAAAAATATATCTTATGAAGCTAAACCACTTTGAATCAATGATGCTAAATTAAACAATTGAGGGGTAAAAATATCAATCTAATCAAAGTAATATAAATGTTAAAACAAGTAATGGATGAAAACTTAATAATAAAATGCAAGAGGACTATCTTATTTTTTGTTGGAAAGTTCATTTTTTAAGATAATTTTTTTTAAAATAATGTGAGAACTTAATTTTATATTATGATATAGGTGTGTGAAATAGATTAAAAAATAATTAATTTTAATATATTAAACTTTAGTCAATTATGTATGCAAAGTAGTTAAAATCGAAATTATAGATAAAATTGTGACGAGTTTATAAGATCGTAAATCGTAAAATCGTAATACGAATAATAAATTTTAATTTATAATATATATATATATATATATATATATATATATATATATATATATATATATATTAACTACTTTGCATACATAAATTTGATTGAAGTTTAAATATATTTGAAGCATGTTATAAAAGAAATAAAATAGATGCACATTAAAAGTGTATTAGTTTAGTTTTATTTTATTTCAATTTAATCAAAAACATCAATGGTATAGTGAAAAAAATTATTTTTAGTTGGATTTGAAAATTGTTTTAAATTTTAATTACATTAATTTTAATTGAATAGTAATTTTATTTTAATTCAATTGATAAGGTCAATGTCATAACATAACAAAACTATTAATTATTAATTGAGTTTTGAAAATATTTTAAAGTTTAATTGTATTAATTTTAATTGAGTGAAGTGGTATTAGCATTGACAAGACATAAAAAGGTAAAATATTAATTTCATTAATTTTTAATTAAAATTAAGTTTGAACTGTATTCATTTAGCCAAAGAGATTAAGAGTTACTACAGGAAAAAAAATATAATCACACATTTTTTACAATTTTATTTAATAATCCTTATAATTTTTAATTGAGTGAAGTGGTGTTAGCAATTATAAAACATAAAAAGGTAAAATATTAATTTTATTAATTTTGAATTAAAATTAAGTTTGAACTGCATTTATTTATCCAAAGAGATTAAGAGTTAGTACAGGAAAAAAAATATAATAACATATGTTTTACAATTTTATTTGATAATCCTTACAATTTTATGGTTTTTGCAATTTGTGGTGAAATTTAAATAGCATATAAATATATATAATCCTACAATTTTACCTTTAAAATCTTATTAATTAATGTTATTTAACTTTTCATACAAATATTATCTTAAAAGATAAATGCTACGAGAAAAATAATTTTGAAATAAATTTTTTAATATTTTCTTCAAAACTAGAGACATTAAAGCAAATTAAATATAATTATTCGACTAAATTTAATTGATTTAATTTTATATTGTTTTTATTTTAGCAATTCAATTATGAAGTGGATTAATTTAAACGTATGACTACTTATTAGAAAAGTATTTCAAAATAAATATTTTGAATTATTATAAGATAACAATAATACTTATACATTCATAAATGATACTTTTATCTTCTTCGATTCTAATTCAATCAACTTTAAAATACACGATAAAATATAAAAGTTTTGTATAGCAAACTTCTCAGAAGAATGATGTTATACTATATATCTACTATATAGTTAGGTTTACTAAATTTTAAATTCTTAAACATATTACCTAACTAAATTCTAACTAAATATATTAAATAAAACATAAGACAACTCAAATACCTAACTAAACTTTTATATACAAGTAGATTATACTTATAACGGTTTGGATATAATCTGGCTACTCTCATATTAGTGAACATCTTTGAGTTGAAAGGTTTTTATTTTAAAAAAATGACATGCAATATTATCAGTATATATTTACTGTTATATTTTATACTAACGTATTTTATTTATTATGTTCTGACCGTTCTTCTTAGTATTTAGGTGAAAACTAAATATTAGTTAATGTCTTGAAATATTGATTAAATTTTTTAAAATAAATTAGAAAAATAATATTTGTATTTTACATATCTAAGCTTAATCATTAAGTCATCTTAATTTTCAAAGTTGACACAAATCTCCAGGTAAATTGCTTTTCTTTTCTAAGGAAAGGTAAATTGCTTTCACCTATGCGTCGACACTTGTCTTTCATTACTAATTAAAATAATTGTTTATCTCAGAAGTTATTTATCTTTTCAAAGTTAGTGCTAAAAGTTTATTAAGTTAGTTGCTCTTGATTCAACAAACTTAGTTGCAACCTTCTTTTCTTAGGACTTTCTAAAACTTAAGATAATGTAATTAATGTCCAATGTTTTATGTTGATTTGGTGATAATTAACAATTAATTTGTGAATAAATAAATGATTACATATTTAAATTTGAATGATAAAGTTATATTTGATCAAGAGATAAAAATGGAGAAAGATATATAGTTCTCAAGTTAAATTAAAAACCATACAATTGGTTTAAAGATAATTGTAAATAAACTAACTAACTATAAATAAAGAAATAATCATTAAAATATATTATCTTGCTCGTATAGTTAGGATAATGTTGTTTAGATATATACATGTTATAAAGATATGAATGGATCCGATGATGATTCTTTTAATTCTTATCCAGAAAAAAAAAATCTTTTAAAACTTATCCCAAAAAAGGATTATTTTAATTTTTTCCTACTAAAGATTTATGTATAACCTCCTTTCTCAATTGATTTCACAATGAATGTTATAAATAATGCATGTACCACTTAAACAACATTAAATTTTGCCATATCCATCTTCTTTCATATCTCACTACTGTCCATTAAAAAGATTTGTACTCTATTATGATCAAAAAGAGAAAAATATATAAAATAACATAAGGAATATATTAAAATGAGATAAAAAATAATAAGAATATTACAAAAAAATAAATATAGTTTTTATTCCATTATAAAAAAATTAATTAGTCAACAGGTTTCTAAAATAGTTAAAATTTTATGAATTGGCTTTCAAACTATTTTTTTAGTTGGATCCTGGTCTTGTGAATTTCCTTATTGAATTTTCGAGACTTTTATAATCACCATCAGTTTTGAGAGTTCCAAAAATTTCAAAACTTGGTTTTCAGTTTATAAAAGATAAAAATTACTTTAAAGACTTAAAAATTCTTAAATAATTGTAAGCCTAGAGTAATTTCACCTTATAAATTATCATATGTGCTATTAATTTCATAAAAATATTTTAAAGTTACTATCTATTATAATTCTATTAATGTAATAATTTAAGTATGAATACTTGTAAATTTTTAATATGTCAGGCGATAACTTCTATTTTATTTTCTTCTCAGCACTATCTTCAATAATCTAAAGAACATTTTCTCCTTGAGTATTACACAAAATTTCTTTATTTCACATTATAATATACATTGCAGGTTTAGAATAATATCAGAAAAAATAATTCATTTTGACAACTAGCTTAAAGAAATACTCAATAAAAATAAGTGAAGAATTTCTATATATAAAAATCTTTCTTATAGTTTTCAACATAACCAAGTTAGAATTTAAAATTTTGTACATATCATCCAAACTTTACCGTTAGCCTGACCTAACGGTCTATATAATTTCCTCAGACATGTTAAATTTTATTATACAATATTTTACTCATAATTACATCAACAATAATGGTTTTATAGAAGGCACCAGGAATCTCTTTGGAATATCTTTATCCCTTTCTCTTTATATCAACATCTCATATGGTTCATCACTTACATTTTAAATATTTGAATCATGAACCAGGGAACCTATTATGGCGCTTGAAACATATCCATGAACTTTTTTATTTTCATTTTGTCAATATTCATGGACCATTTGTACTCTATTTCGCTTTGAACTTTTTGGTCATAAACGAGAGCTTTGTTTTATTAAAAATAAAAATATTATCTTTATTCTTTATTGAGTAGGGTCTATAGAGGGTCATCTTTCTAAGACTCCACCACTTTTCTTTTTTCTTCACTTGTTTCCCTCCTATCCTATCCCAAGTCATAAAGTTAAAGGCCAAAACTTTAGTTTGGTGGTTGGAAATTTAGTTAGTTACTTCCTCACTTTAATATAAAATTATTAAGAGTTAATATAACAAAGTTTTCTAGTGGTTGATTGAGTAAAATATTTTACAATAATAATATATAAAACTTATTAAATAATTATAAAAGTCAATCATGCTACCAATAAGTCAAACAATAATGTGAAAAAAAATTCTTTACAGTATAGATATATTTTAATTAAATTCAGTTTTCAACTCCTGAAATTTATGGGTTCTTTTTTCTATTTTATACTGTCATAATTTTTTATAAAATTAAAAGGTGTACTTAAAAACAATAAGTTGGGATAAAAGCGATATTACCTTGTCAAATTTTATGTATTAATACAATAATTCGTTTTAGAATATCTACGTATTAAAATAAAACACATCTAAAAGTGTGTTTTCCAGCAACCAAAACAAAACCTTATTCTAGGACACATAACAGCCTTTTGTCGAATTTTCTCAGAAAATAGAAATTACAAAATTGAAATAATTTTCAAACATCTTTTTGCTTTTCTGAAATTTGTATAATAGTTTCGGCTTGGGCTTGGGTCTGGTTTTTCTGTTGGGCCTGATAATTCAAAGGCCTCCTGAATAGGAGTATTTGTGGCTCAGGTCGATGAATTGCGTAATGAACCCAACCACGGCTCTGCCGAACCCCAATCGCCCTATACTCTTTCTGTAACATAAAATTAAAACCAAAACCTATAATATAATACAAGATAAAATAAAAAAAATAACATATGTTTCATACATTTTGATTCCAGCGATTATTAAGAAACATATGTTCTTAGTCTTTTTGATTTATAATTAGGACTTGAATATCAGAAAACTTGCAATAACTTATACAAACTAGTTAACTAACTAATACCCTTTTGGTTGTGTATTTAATTTTTGGTAAAAGAGTAAAAACATGCCACTTTTGATAAATATGGAGCCTACAACCACATTTAAACATTAAAATTCTGATAAAGCCTACAAATAGCATTTCAGAACTACCAAAATCGTATTATTTTTATATATAAAAAAGAAAAAGTAATTACTTACTTCAAAGAGAAGTCGATTTTTGGGAAGAAGCATGGCGATTTCAGGAGCCAGAACCACATGTCTGAAGAATAAATTATAAGAAAGCTAAATAAAATAAATTTAATCATAGAGAAAATGAAGCATATGGAATGGTTGAAATTACTTCCTGCACCCCTCAATTTGAACCTCCACTTTCACAATTTAATGATTATTTTTACCTTTCTTTAAATTGATTTCTCGATTATCTATTCTGTTTTTTTTTTTTCATAACACACCTTTCAGAATGTATGAAATACATTTTAGAATACGTTTTTTTCAAAATAAAATAGGAATTTTGAAACAAGATTTTCAGTAAGATAAAATTTCTAAAACACATAAAATGCATTTTGGATTTTTTTTAAATAAACATTTTGAAAAGTATATAATACATTCTAGAATGTAACTTCGAGAGTGAGTTTGTGATTTAGAAAAAAAAATTCATAAGAGATTGTTTTGCTCCTCTCCTTCTAAATGTAGTGTGAGCTACTATGATATCATTTCCAATTTTGAGGGTACCGGTTGAAAAATGGGGGGTGCATTAAGTAATTGTCTAGAATGATTTTGATCTGTGTACCTATATTCATAAGCATCATCGAAGTACTTATCGGAGTACCAGATTTCACCCATCCTCAACAATTGCAACTTTGGACAATTCAAACTGCTAACAAAAGTTTCAAAGTAAACAATTGAATAATCCAAAATAACGTGAATCAAAAGGGAAAATAAAGGGAAGAAAGATATTGTACATTGTAGTAGTTACCTGAGAAGTGAGAGTTGTGTAAGATAAGAGAGAAAGCTGTGCTGAAAAGAAAGGAAAGTTGTATATTATATACTGTAAAAATTATGCATGGGTAACAATATTTACAGAGAAAAGAGCTTGATTTCATCTGCATTTATTATTGAAGATCTAAACGTATTGAGATTCTATGTTATTGACTAAGACAATTATTTTTATCACTAATTTATGTAATCACAATTATGTTGGACTGATTTCCCTAATTAGATAACAGATATGCCACAGATTTGTTGAGTAATTTTCCTTATCACTTTAAATTAGACAGATTGGTCATTTGATTTTGTTCTATTGTTCTGTTTTACCCTATTAAAAAACATGAATGGTAGAGTTGTGAAAATGATCAATTACCTCATCTATCCCAACTCACATGATTGTTAAGGTAAAAGAGAAAAATGATTCCCTTATCAAAATAAGACTTGAAAGAAAAGGATTATCTGCTGTCAGTGCATACACTCTCTCCCTTTTTAAAGTAATATTTGAAAAAAAAAAAAAATTATAGCCTGTAGGTAAGAATTGAATGTATAATTCTCAAAGAAGTTTACATTTCAGTTTGTCCAACAGGGTTAAGTATCTTTTGATAACTATATTTCATTTTTTTAATGACTAGCTTAGTCAAACATAACTAAACATGATGATCAAATATTATGAAGACTTAAAAAATTAGTCTCACTCTGAAATCTTTTACTTTTGAAGTTACACTAGTAAGCACAATTTTATGAACTAAAATAAAATTATGCTTTTATAAAATCATTTTCACTTTTATCCACACTTCTTGTTAAAATACTTTGTTTTAAAAGGTTTTGTTGTGTCTAACTTTATTTAAAATGTGTTTTAACTTAATTTATTTTTACTTTGTGATATCTTGTCAAAACCAATTAATAAATACGTCTAGGTAGATGAACACCTAAAATTATTTTTTCTATTCTCATAAAACTGATATTATTGTCATAGTAAAAAGGGAGATTAGGTATAAACTAATTTTTATGACAAAAAGAAAGTTTTAATTCTACACCATGATCAAGACACTTATGTTTTGATGTTAATAAATAATAACATATTTTACTGTATTTAACTACTTATTTAAGTGTGATAAGAGAAAATTTTATTTAATTAAAAACACTTAAATAAATTAAATATATTATTTAAATGAAAACTTTGAGGACTACACAAAAATATTTAATATACATTAATATTCAATGCAGTTTGGAAGAGTAAGACTCAAAATAAGGTATAATTCTTATCTTTAAGACTAACTATGCTTAAAGCAGAAAATACACATATTGATAAGGTGAAAACTTATGAGAAGCAAGATAAAGATGACATGATATTGTTGACATAAAGTATTGAGCATATTACTTTTTAAATATTTTTTATTATTTAATTTGTAACTCTGTATGTTATATGAAACTTTATTTGATAATAAATTTTATAAAATAATACAAACATTTATTATTAATATTTTTCAGAATCAATAAAATTAGGGTTTTTTTTTCGTTATTTGTACATTATATAATTATTTAATGAAATACATTTTAAAGCAACACAAACATTTAGTATTGCTATTTATCAAAATAAAAAAATATATTTTTTTCAATATTTTTGTGCGATAATAATATATTTACAAACATCTATACGCACATCATTAATCAATAAAAAAAGTTAAAATATATTTTTTGTCACTTATCTTTTTACTAAAATTAGTTTTAGTTTTTTTTTTCTTTTAAGAGAACTATTTTAACTCTAAATTTTGAGTTCTTGTATTGACATAATAATTGCTTTTTATTATTTGAAACCCATTTTAACGGATTTAAACGGTGAATTTTCTCTCATTAAATTCAAACCATGAAACTTAAACAATGTTTGGTTAAAAAATAACGAATATAATGAAAATAACATAAATAATAATCTGACATTCAACTGAACATTTTAATAATATTTTTTTTTTTTGGGAGAAATAGTCAATGCCACACAAATATACAGTCACAATATGAAATTTTTATTTAAATATGTAGAATATATATTTATTGAGAAAAACTGTAAATTTTATTAACGTAACACCCTCAAAAAACTTTTTTAAAAATTGATTTTTATCTAACCGTTAAATTATAATATCATGATCATTTATATAAAATTTAATTAAAATTAAATGATGATACAAAAGTAATAAATGATTTTTTAGTATGTTATGGAAAGTAAACACTATGTGGTTTTTGATTTATTTAAATATAAATTTAAATAAAACATTAAATAATTTTAGATTAATATAATTTTTATATATGGTTTGAGTGAAAGTAACTTTTAATTTAACGTTAAGTTTAGAAAAAAAACATGACTCATTCTATTAATCATGTTTTTTCTCAAATATTCACTATAAAAGTTTATTAAATAAATTATTCATAGAAATTTTTATATTAATATAAACATACTTTATACTTATTTTGATTTATTAAAATTGATATAATATATATTTTTAAAATCCATTAAAATGTGAATCAATTAATTGTTATTCTAATATAAAATTAAAATTTGATAATTTAATTTAAAATATATAAAATTATCGGTATATAATTTATACTATTATACAAAGAGGATACATCTGTAACTCTTTTTTTGTGTGTCATAAGATAATTTTATCTTTAATAAATAAAAAATTATTTATTCATTTAATAAATTAAATAATTTAATAACTTTTTTATTTTTAAATAATTAAATAATTTTTAAATAACGTCTAAATACTTTTTTAATACTACTTCTGTAAAATTATCTGTATATATTTAAATTGTATTATTTCTATTTTCTAATTAATTCCTCGTAAAAATAATAAAATTATAAATATAATAGAACTATATACATTTTAATGTAATTAAAATCTAATTAATGAATTATAAATTTATTTTATACTTAATTATATTTTAAAATTATAAAAAGATAAATATAACTATGTTAAAAAGTAATTAAACACTATAAACTATTAATTATTATTTTTTTATGTATCTATTATTATTATTATTAGTATTTTCTTTAAATATATAAAGATAGAAAATGTCTTTGGTTCCACTGGTATTTAATAAAAATGATACATAAACTAATTTTTGAAAACTCTATTACATTATTGTATTTAACTTTTTATATTTAATTTTGATTTTAGTCGGCATAGTTATCATTGTTCTAAATTTTAGAAATAACAGTCAGAAATTTTCAAAAAATCTAACTGTTACAAAGAAAAGAGAAGGAGTAAAGAAACATAAAGCTTGGAAATGGATATTAAATTGAAATTCCAGAAGCAGTAGACTCTTTTACTATTTTTCCTTTTTCATAATTTTAATGGTAGGCGGAATAATAATAGTTCGGCTCACACTCACTCTCAAATTCAGTTGGTTTTATTTTCCCGGTAAAGTTCAAAAACCCTAACTCCGATCCGCCATTTCCGATTCAAACAAATTGGGATTTGTAACCGAAGCATTTGATGGAGAGGAAGGAGAATTACAGTTCAGAGGAGGAATGCATGGAGGATTACCGGCGTGGAGGGTACCATGCCGTTCGAATCGGCGATGCTTTCAACAACGGCCGCTACGTCGTGCAGTCGAAGCTCGGTTGGGGCCATTTTTCCACCGTCTGGCTCGCTTGGGACACTCTCAATTCGGTGCCTCCATTTTTCAACGCTCTTCCTTTCGTTTTCATCTTATCATTTCCTGCATTATGCATTGTTGATGTTTTTGGACTTCGGTCACTCACTAGTTGAATTGTTAGCTCCTCGATTTTCGAGAACTCCGTTGCGTTTAGTTGCTTCCCTGTTTTCATTTTAAATGATTATGAGAATGTTACAATTTTAAAACCTTGAATGTAGGGAGCTAGATGAAAATTATGTGACACTATTTGTTAGGAGTCCCACACTGAGTGACTATAGGTGAGTGAAGCGTAAGTTACGGAATAACTCAACAAACTTACTAAATATGACTAGTTGTTATAGGATGCCTTTATACTGTCTGTGCATGGAGTGTTTATTCTTGTTTTTATCAGTGAAAACCTGTAAGCTGAAAATGAAGTGACACGAATTTAGAAACCAACTATCCACCTTGTTTCATTTGTCGCTGTTTGTAAATTTTGAAGTTTGGAGTTAGAACTCTCTTGCTGATAGGAAACGTTTTTGTTTGTAGCTTTTTGTTGCCCTTAAAATTCAGAAGAGTGCGCAGCATTACACTGAAGCTGCAATGGATGAAATAAAGATTCTCAAACAAATAGCTGAGCGGGACCTGGACGATAAGAAATGTGTTGTGAAGCTTTTGGATCATTTTAAGCATTCGGGGCCTAATGGACAGCATGTGTGTATGGTTTTTGAATTCCTGGGTGACAATCTTCTCACCCTTATTAAATATACTGACTATCGTGGGGTTCCTCTCCACATGGTTAAAGAAATCTGTTTTCATATTTTGGTGGGCTTGGATTACTTGCACCGTGAGCTTTCTGTTATTCACACTGATTTGAAGCCAGAGAATGTGTTGCTTCTGTCTCTGATAAATCCATCCAAAGATCCTAGGAAATCGGGTGCTTCACTCATCCTTCCGGATACCAAGGATAAGGCTGCGTCTAATAATGGGACTCACCAAGACAATAAAATTTTGAATGGAGATCCACTGAAGAACCAGAAAAGGAAAATGAAGAGGAAGGCTAAGGTAGCTCAAGGCTTTGTTGGGAAGGAAACTTCAGAGGAAGCTGACGGACCTGAACAGGAAGATTGTGGCAATGATGTAAAATCGAGTGTAGGATCTGTTGAAGATAAACCTGATAGTTCTTTTTATAAAGATGAATCAACAAAGACTTTTGATAAGGATGTTTCACAAGGTAGTCATAGTAATATGAGTAGCAGTCGTTCCATGAAAAAGAAGTTGCTGGCTGCTGTTGATCATAGGTGCAAGCTGGTTGATTTTGGTAGTGCTTGTTGGACTTACAAACAATTCACAAATGATATTCAGACAAGGCAATATAGGTGTCCTGAGGTTCTTCTTGGATCCAAATACTCAACCCCAGCAGATTTATGGTCCTTTGCTTGCATTTGCTTTGAGCTTGCTACTGGTGATGTTCTTTTTGATCCTCACAGTGGTGACAACTATGATAGAGATGAGGTAACTGCACCTGTTTTCTACTAAAAACAAGCTGGTTGGCTTTATTGTGCTATCAAGTATCATCATGATGCTTACAACTATCATGAACTTTTTTCTATTGAGTGTTTTCTTAACAGTGTACACGTTCTCTAGTGTTTAACTTTTTGGTTTGGTTGCTATGCTAATACAATTCAATTCTGTATCTTTTCGTGCTTTTGTTACATGCTGGTGAATTCAGAAGAGCATACTTCTTCATATTTTAAATAAATATCTGTTTTTTCAAAAGGAAAAAGGGAAAATGCTATCTTTTGGAAACAATTATATGCCATGAGAAGGCCGGGTAAAATATACTTCTTTCTCATAGAAATTTTTAAAAATTATGTTGCTGAAAACCTTGCTTAAACTATAGAGTTTGTAATTTCTAATTTGACAATGGGAAATATATTATGGGCCCTGGAGCTGGGAACAATAATACAAAGGACATGCCCATGGCAGTTGAATGGCAGCTTCACTCCAAGACAGATTATTTCTCTTCTTCTCCCTGGATCAATAATATTATCATGCTTCTGTCGTAATTTTTTTTTTTCATTTATATCAGCATTCTTCGGAATTCAATTTGTATTTGAAAATTAAGAAAAACATTCATTGGGAACATTGCTAGCTTTTGTGCAGAATACTTATACTTAAAGAGCGATTTCTTTCCTGCTAAGGATATTTTAACTCTTTGTACTCGTTTTTACCTTCTGAAGGATGAAATGGAGGCTTTAGCTTTCTGTCTGTGATGTTATGCCAGTACCTCCAGAATCTTGACGTTTCTATTAGAAAGTTTCTTGTGTCCTAAGCATTTTGAAATCATTAATTGGCTTACTCTCAATTTTGAATATGTTTTGCTGTTACACTGCTGGTTAGAATGGGGGCTTCATTATTCTTCTCTTGTGGTTCTAATTAATGAAATTTTTAAACAACTTTTGGGAAAGAAAATATACAGTGAAATCAATGGGACTCAATTCCCATGTTGTTCTGTGTTAACTTTATATATTTTTCCTTGGTTTATACTTACTGGAATTTTGACATTCATTTTAGTGGAAAACCATATTTGAAAACAATGCTGTCTACCTAAATTTGAACTTCAAGCAATGGATTGTTTTGGTGATATTTGGACGTTTGTTTTACAGGACCATCTGGCATTGATGATGGAGCTTGTCGGGAAGATGCCTCCGAAGGTATGGATGTTATCTCCTCCAGGAAATTTTGAACTTTATTGGTATCTTTTTTAATATATATATAAACTTCGTTTCAGACTATTTTCCAGATCGTCATGCTGTGAATTTTACTTTCAATGAGTTTTTTTTCTACTTAGAAAAACTGAAAATAGGGTAATTTACTGTATTTCATTCTGAAAATTGGTCAATGTTGATATTTCATCTCTGTGCTGAACTGCAAAATTTGGATAAATATGCTCTTCAGATTGCACTAGGTGGCCGCTATTCTCGAGAATTTTTCAATAGACATGGTGACTTGAGGCACATCAGCAATTTGAGATTCTGGCCAATGGATAAGGTGTTGACGGACAAGTATAATTTCAGTGAGAAAGACACAAAGGACATGGTTGACTTCCTTGTTCCAATACTTGATTTCGACCCAGAAAAGAGACCAACAGCTGCTCAGTGCCTTAATCATCCATGGATGAGTGCAGGTCCTCGTACTCTTCAGCCCTCAATAACTACAACTCAACCTGATGTCATCAACGAGGAATTGTCAGAAAGAAGGAAGAAGGAAGCTGCTGAAAAGGAGTCAGTGGAAATTGGTTTGAGGAAGATAGCCATTAAAGGAACTTCTGAGCCTCCCAAAGACTCCCAACCTCTAAAATCATCCAAATAGATAAATTGGCTTGTCTGGGGGGTATATGCAACCTGTTTTGTTTTCATGGATACGTTGTGCTGGTCCTTTGAGCTTGATATCCATGGAATTGTTGCATGGGGCATTATATGCAATCCAGGTCAGACGAGGAGCTTCCGACTCAGGATGCTCTTTCTGGACCAAGACTGCTGGGTTTCTGCTGTGTTGTTGTAACCTAACTTCTGGCATTACAGGTGTAGGTGTAGCTTCAAATTCAATGGATCAAGTGTGCTAAGTTATACAAACTGTGATTTTTTGTGCTTGGAACTTCTTCCTATATTAGAGTTTTGTCTTTCGGAAACGCAACACTTGTTTGGGAGGGGGGAGGAGGGTTGTCCAATTGTAATTTTAAATGAGTTGATCCTTGATTTGTCTGCATCAGCCTTTGTTGCATGCTTAGTTTGTGGGACATTTAACTTGGTTTCTGTTTATTGTATATAAAAAAAAGGGATTGAATATTTTCCTGGACTTGAATTACTACGTCTAAGTCGCAAAAAACTTTAGAAGATTACGGATTGCCACAACGATGACCCTTGGTAGCGACAGGGTGCCACAACGCTATAAATAAAATGGTAGTCAATGAGCTTCGTTAGTCCAGGAAATATAGGGTAATTACTCCCAGTACTCTTTCAATTTGAACATGAAGTCCTACAATTTTCAAAATAATTATTTTACTCTTTAAAAGTGAGTTTCGAATTATCTGTTTTAAAAAACATTTCCTGATTTATGAAATGCATTTTTCAGAACAGGATAAGATTTTTAGAATAAAATTTTCTGAATGCTTAGAAATATATTTCACAACAAGTTTTTCAAAATAGATTTTTTGGAGCAATTTTTTTCGAAAAGCCTAACTTCTAGAATTGTGTTTTCTTAAATAAGTTTTTTAAATCAAGCTTTCTTGAGATTTTGTTTGCTCTTTTTCCTCTAACTGGAACATTCTTCTTCTCTTTTTATATAGCGATGATAGTGGAGCAACAACAATTGTGGTGACAATGATGGTGAGGTGTAGTGAAAAAGGAGCGGACGGGATAATTCAATCATTTCACAATTATAGGAAGGGTGCACAAAGTAATTACCAAAACAAACTTATTAATTTATTAACATTGTTATTTTTGGACTTTGTCTGAATAACATCCCAGGATTATATTTTCATCTTCCGAAAACACCGTGCTTAAGGGGTATGGATTGTTCAAAAGTAAATGAAATGGTTCCTGACTTTGTCCATATCAGACTTTTTTCCTATAAATATGATAATTACAAATATGGTAAAATAGATTGGTATTACAATATGTATATGTCACAGACAATGTGACGGAACAAAAAAAACCCTAGGGTATTCATCTAGGCATATATATATAAAAGGACCAACAAAGTAAAAATTAAATCCCTAAACGTAAGATAAAGATAACCAAATGTAAAAGGTGATGCATACTAATTACCCAAATTAAAAATAAAATCCGTAAATATACAATCAAGATTAAAATGCTAAATATACCTAATGGATCAATGCAGCAGTCATTTTACAATGCACTTTGTTGGTAAATTTCTCAGGATAAAGATATAGATATCTGAAAACAAACTCAATCTTAGAAAATTCTGGGTGCTAACTGGCCAAAAGAAGGGAACTTCCCGATATCAGATGCCAACCTCAACCTACGTCATGTAAATTCTTCAACGAGAGGCTGATAGAACATTTTGTATGCCTCAATCACTTCAAGATACCATATAGCCTCTCGGTCAGGAGATGACGAAAGATCAACAATCTTGTGAACCTGTTACAATTGTCAGTTTAAATTAGACTGTTTTGTCCCACAATCCCTTCTATTATAGCCTTTAACATGGGAAGTTTAGGTGTCTTCCATATCATGCAGACATAAAGTTTGAAGATAACCACAAGACAAATTGAGAAGACACTCAAGACAGTAATTTTAAGTGTTTATTAGGAGCAGCATCATATGTGTTTCGATTCCAGTCAAAATTGAAGTTTTCACATCAGTAATTCACGTTAGCCTCTAATACCCAACTTTTTTGCTTGACTCACTTTTGTATACCGTACTAACTTTAGAGTTTTGTCCCTTTCTTTATTTGTGAGACCAGTATTAGATTTCACACCCAATAACAAACGGTGATAAAACGAGCGGCTAAAGAGAGCTGTCCAGCATTAAACCTTCGAAAGAATAAATTCAACTTATTTCATTTTAGTTAAGATAATCGTAGCACCCTTCTCAGGAGTATGTCTAGTATAGAATATAGAAAAGGCTACAAGTAATTCAGGGTTAAGATACATCTAAACCTGTTTACTATAAATTTATACATAGTACTACATGCTAACTATGAAACAACTTCTTAGAAACACAAGAAACGTCAAGAAATGATGTAGGCTGTTAATAAAACGTCGCAGCCACGTGGCAGCTAGGTAGTCTGATTCTGTTATGAATTCTAGTTTTTGCATTGTTATAAATAACAAACTCTATAACGAGCTGGGATATTCAGAAATTCAATCAAAACACATCTTCAAATCTTCTCTCTCAAATCAATACAATTCTTTGGATTCTATTCTCACAATTGGACTCCCTAAAGTTTTATAGTTCTTTAAATCGTTTCTATTCCTAGTTCTACCTGACTTTTCAAAGGTGTTTGTGATTGAGGTAGATGCTTCAGGTAGTGGAATTGGTGCAGTGCTGATGCAAAGACACCATCCAATTGCTTTGATTAGCAGAGTTCTGATAGGCAGCAACAACAATCCCTTTCCACATATGAAAAGGAACTGTTAACATGGTCTTTGCAGTTCAGAAGTGGAGGCATTATTTGTTGAATACTTACTTTATTATTCCAACAGACCATAAAAGCCTGCAGTATATTTTGAGCCAGAGGTTGACTACAGCCTTCCAGCAGATATGGCTGGCGAAATTGATGGAATTTGATCTCACAATTGAGTTCAAACAAGGAGAGAAAATTGAGGCAAATGCTTTATCAAGGTTGGAAGCAGTAGACTGTCAAGCAATCACAACTGTCATACCTGAAAGCAATATGCTGAACACAATCATAGACTCTTGGCAGGCTAATCCTGACATTCAAAAATTGATCTAAGAATTACAAACCGATGCTTCTTCACATAAGCATCATAATGAACTCAGAAGGAAGAGAAGACTGGTAGTTGGGAAAGATGCTGCCCTAAGGACTGATTTGTTACAATGGATACATGTTGGTCCTACTAGTGGCACTCTGGTCAGGGAAGCCACACTTAAACGGTTGAAATAAGTTCTAATATGGAGAGGCATGACCAAGGATGTTAGAGTATTTGTGCTGAATTGTGAAGTCTGCCAGAAATGGAAGTATGACAAATCTGCCTATCTGGGTTTGCTACAACCTTTACCAGTTCCTGAGAGGATATGGCAGCATATAACAATGGATTTTATTGAAGGACTGCCAAATTCCAAGGGCAAACAGGTGATATACGTGGTAGTTGACAGATTAAGGCAGCCCCCTTTATGGCCCTAACACACTCACACACTGCTACTGAAGTTGCTCAAGCTTTCTTGTGACGATGTGTTCAAGTTACATGGGCTTCCAGAATCTATAACCAGTGATAGAGGGACCCTATATTTGTCAGCCAGTTTTGGAGGGGTTTGATGACCTTTCAAGGGGTTAAGTTACAACTATCTTCAGCTTACCATCCACAATCTGATGGCCAATCTAAAATAGTAAAGAGATGCTTGGAGACATTTTAGATGTATGTGTTGTGATGCTCTAGACGATGGCTTTATCTAGGAGAATAGTGGTACAATACTAACCATCATACTTCGATACAGTGCTTATGAAGTTATGTTTGGCCAGCTTCCTCCAATCTGCCTTCCTTATTTGCCAGAAGAATCCAAGATGGAGGTAATTGACCGAAGTTTGCAGAAAAGAGAGGAGGAAGATTAGTAAAATTCCATATGACGATGGTCCAAGAAAGAATGAAACAAATGGCCGACAAAAAGAGAAGTGACAGATCTTACGACATTGGTGATTTTGTGTATGTCAAGCTACATCCATAAAAACAAATTTCAGTTGCATTCAAATCTGATGCAAAGCTAGCTCCTAAATATTGTGGGCCATTCCTGATCGAAGATAAGATTGGAGGTGTAGCCTACAAGCCGAAGCTTCCATTGGAGTCTAAAATCCATGATGTTTTTCATGTTTCACAGCTTAAAAGGCATGTTAGGGTGACACCAGTTTCAAGCTTCTTTCCTACAGATTCAGATGGTGTTGTGGAGGGCGAAGAACCTGAGGGAATTCTGGATAGAACAACTGCTGGGAGAGGCAACAAAGTTGTCACCAAGGGGTTAGTCAAGTAGAAGCACCAATTAATAAAAGATGTTACATGGGAATTCTATTATGATTTGAAGAAGAAATATCAATTTTAATCCTTGAGGTCAAGGATTTTTTTAAGGCAGGGAAATTGATGTAGACTGTTAAATTAATAGAACGTCGCAGCTAGCTAGTGTAAATCTGTTATGAATTCTAGTTTTTGCATTGTTACAAATAACAAACTCTGTAAATGAGCTGCGATATTCAGAAATTCAATCAAACACATCTTGAAATTTTCTCTCTCAAATCAATACAATTCTTCGGATTCTATTCTCATAATTGGAATCCCTAAGTTTTGTAGTTTTTCAAACAGTTTCTATTCCTAGTTCTACCTTCATAAAAAAAAAACCCAGCTCTTTGGGAATGCCCAGTATCCTAGGCAAAAGTACGCTTAGAACAGTTATCCACTATTGTAGGAATACAGTTCCCTAAACTCTAGCAGCAAAAATAACTTCTAAAAAAATATTATTTCCCACAACATCCCCCAAATCTGATATAGACAGCCATATAGAAGTGCTCTCCCTCAGACAGAAATTGAAAATCAGATTTTATACATTTATTGAACATCACCAAAACAAACTCCATTACTTAACTTTGTGGGGGAGAAAACCAGTGGAAGTATGAATGGCAATAGATGCTAGTTTTGAGATTAATTCATTCATTGTGGAAGTGCCTCTAACTCAGATCAAATGATAAACATACGTGTACATTATTATTACCTTGATCATGGGAACTTCTCCCGCACGTGCAACATACCCTCCAACCACCATTACATACATCCCTGACAAAGTAAATACATTATAGATTGAGCTATTTGAAGAAATAAATCAAGTAGAAAATTTTGAGAAAACCCCTCGCTTACTTAGTAGGATTTAAATCTAATTCAATCCTACAAAGCAATTTATAAAGGAAGGGTAGGCTCATCCCCTATTTATATACTAGTATGGAAGCATCTCAAATCTGAAGTTTGCAGGATTATATATTATGTGGTAACCTTTTCTTCTCCCATCATCTACCACAACAACGGCTCTATACCACTTGTTACTTTTTTTCGAAGGTGATTTGCACCAATATTACTTTATCTTTAACCCAAAATCTTAAAGAAAAATAGCTATTTAGTTACTTGCTCCTTATATATTCCACTTTGCAACACAATAGACCGATCAATTTAACTGAGGCAGCATGTTTTGCTTTACAAATTACACTCGAAAAGACTCAAATTAAAATATCGAAGTGAAGTAATCTTAATGTCACAAGCTGTTTTCTACACGAGTTGGACCCGTACAAATTTAAGATTAATCGATGGAATGCAGAGAGGTGGAGTTTACCGAGTTGCCAGGAACGCTGGCGAAACTCCCCGGTGAGGAAGAGCTCGATGAGGCCGGTGCCATCGTCGAGAAGCAGAGAGCCGGTGTCGGAGGCGGAGACAAGCACGCCCTGAGCAATTAGGCAAAAATGAGAGAAGATGAAAACGGCGGCGTTTAGGAAATAGGAATGGAGGGAAGTGGAAACCTGCAACCAGGCGCGCTGGAAGAGAAGGCCACCAAGCGTGAAGCTGTTTCGAGAGGGTACTTCTGCAGCCTGCTTCAGCTGCGAGCACAAAAGCTTCAACGCTGCCAAGCTATAGTCCATTAACCTCTCTCTTCTCTGCGTTTCCTTACAAACGCTCTGTCATGGTTCCTTAAATATTGCTATGAACACAAATATATTATTCACTTTGCTCTTCTTCTTCCCCACTCACGTCTCCAAGTTCTCTGCTTACAGAAAGAGTAACTGTAACTCCGACCGTCGAATCAGTGATAAGTCCGAGTAATTGATTCAAGGATTTGAACTTTGTAACGGTATATTTTTCTATTTAAACGATCTGTACGGGTCTAACGTCCAGGCCCCATAGGTCTAATTATCATTTTAATCTTAATTAGGACGATAATGGTCACGTGTTTAGTGGTATTAATATGATTCCGAATAAATTTGACGGTAAAGTTTGCTGTACTGATCCCACCGAGATACTGTGTCGAAAGAGTTTTGATTGTCGAAAAACCTAAAGAGTATTTAAGGTTTTTAATAAGGTTTTTAATTAAAAATATATGGTGAGTAAGAAATTTCAACTGTGAATTCAAATCCTAATAAAATGAGAAAGTTAATATAAGAAAAAAAAAACTACAAACTAGTGTGAATCTAAATCTTTAAATGATACACGAAAAAAATGAAAAAACAATTAAATTATTACGAGCATAAATAATAACTTAAAAAAAAATTAAATGTTGACAAAGTCTTATTGAAAAATAATAAATAAAGTGACTGAAATGTCATTTTTAGGCATTTTTCGTTAGCATTTTAATGACAAACATCAATCTTTTGTTTCAAATTTCTTTAGATAATGATTTAGTAATAAGTTGATGTTCGTGTGTGTGTATATATATATATATAATATGATCAAACAATATTTCCTTTATTGAATTTATTTAATAAAATGAAACTTAATTTTAATGTGTTTAGTACCGAACTATTGTTACATATAATTTTTTTAGTTTCTGTTTGTTTATATTCTAAGTCTTCCAACATCTTCCTTAATTAAATGACTTGATTGATAATATAGGCAGCTGTAATATACTCAACTCCAATTGATTAACTTATAGTTTCTTGTTTTCTTGAGTAACAACTTAAAAAACAAGTTTTCAAAGAGAATATATATCCAAAAGTGTTTTTTTAATCATCCACACAATCACCCCAATTGTTGTTACTCTAGCCAACCAACTTCAAAATCCCTTTAGCAGATTTTGGAAAGAAAATTGCAAGTGTGTTAGTCCCTTTATGTACCTTAACACTCTTTTAGCGACTATATAATAAGTTTCTTTAGGAGAATGCATGAACCTAGATAATAAACTTACAACAAATAAAATGTAGGTTTGCTTGCACTGAGGTATAGCAAGCTACCAACCAAGCTTCAAATTTGTAGAAACTGGAGTGTTTGTAGATTTGTAATCTTGTATTTTGTTTTCTTCTCAGACACATCATTTTGTTGTGGTGTGTAAGTAGAGTCAGCTGATTCTTTTGAAATAGTAGTTTTGTTTGCTTTTCTTATTGACAGGTCTCACAAATTTTAGATTTATAGAGAAATTTCAGGTAAATTTTCTATCAAATCCTTTTGATTCATCTCTACAATGTTTTTTTGATAGAAGTGACCAAGTCTTTTGTGCTATAAGTTTGTAACTATCATTGAAGCACTTGAATAAGCATGCTCATTTACTTTCTCCCAATCAACCACGAAAACTCTGTTGTTCATTTTGATATAGAATAATTCTACATCATAAGAAATAAAAAAGGATGCACTTGCGATCTTTGAATATTAATAAATAATCATTCTCAAGCATCTATCCAACACTTAACAGATTTTGACTAATATCAATAATATATAAAACATAAGGAATAACTTAACAGATTTTGACTAATAACATTTTGGATTCAAACTTCTTAGAAAGAGTAATAAGAACTTTCTTCACAATCTTTTTATTGGAAAATCATCACCAAGTGGTCTAATGTTATTAATAATTAAAGAGATCAATATACTTACCAATTGTTTCATCCTCCTATATGTAGAGATTCAAATTTTCTTTTCAGTCTCAGCACTTGCATTTGACATGTTTTATTCTATCACTTTCTTTGTACTTTTTTTTCAATATGTACCATGCCTCCTTTCTTGTTTTACCGGTCATGATCCTATAAAACACACAATCTGTCAGAGTTTTGTATTAGTGACTTGGCCTTGGGTTGCTTTGTCTTTTTTTCATTGTGGGATTTGATCTAAGCTATGGAAAGATTGGCTGGTAATGAGGCTATTAGTTTGTCTTCAACCACAGTTCCTTAGAGGTTATAAGCTTCCAAGAAACCTTGGATCTTTACTGGCCAAACGTAATATTTTCACCAGTAAAAATGAAAAGGGAATTTAAAAGAACGTTGGTAGATGAGGCCCTGGGTTTTATAATTTAAAAGGAAAGATCAACTATAACTCTTTATACCACTATCTATAATTCTTGATACTACTGTTAAAACAGAATGGTTAAGATTAAATTAAAAAGAAGAAGGATCAATTTTCTTTTTCTTTATTCAATGAAACTTCTGTTTTTATGCATAAAAAACATAACAAACTTCTAGTTAATAGCCACTTTCAAAGTGGTTTAAAACTGAAAAAATAAAAAACAACTATGAACACAAATAACAACTAGAAAAAGAATAAGAACTAAATGTTGACAAAGTTTTGTGCTAAAAAACGATAAATAAAGGGACTCAAATGCCACTTTTATAACAAAAGCAAATTTCTAAATAGAGTGCTTTATTAAGTTGCTACCAAACACCATAATATGCATGGTTGAGCAGAAAGGTATAGTTTAGGCACACATCAAGCTTTGCCACAGTAGTAACAAGGAATGTAAAAGCATACATCTATGTAATTATTAAAACATAAAATCTCCTTTATTCTTTGACATAAGCATCTTCATACAAAGCCAGCAACCAGAGTGTAGAAAATCCAGAGTGTTTGATTAGGATATGAGAGAGATGCCAGCAGCAACCAAACCATCAGCCAAAAGCTTGTTAGCAGCCTCTGAGGGATGGAAGCCATCCCAGAATACATACTGAGATGCATTGGCACATGTTCCTATGGAAAGCTTATTGCACAAGATAGATGTCTCTATCAACCCCGTTCCACAACAAGCCTTCCTTGCTTCAGCAAATCCTGTGATGACACAATGCATGACACACATGGGAAACAGATTAACAATCCTGGTTCATAATGCTTGGATCACTAGTTTTCACTAGTCTGAGTATCAGATAAAATTTAGATGCAGATTCTGAAGTACTTTGTGTACTGTTTTCAATCAGAATTGTAGTGATCTAGTTGATGATCATTTGATGCTTCATGCAAACCTAAAGCATCTAAGGAACTAATATCTAAATTTTATCTATTTACATTTTGTACCATTTTCATAAGGCTTGTTGACAGTTAACATTCCTGGTTTATAATCCATTAGACAGTAGTTTAGCTCACTAGTCATTATGGACAAAACATGAATGCAGTTTCTTAAGAACTTTATTGTACTTTGAATCAGAATCAGAGTTTCAGTCAAGTAACTTATGTGGACCTTCATTTGATGAATCTAAATGTTATCTAATTAGATGCTGTACCATTTTGTGAAGGCTTGGTGACCAAGTCATAGAGAGGTTGGTAGATATCAAAGACGACCAACTTGAGGCCTGGAAGCATATTTAGCAAGTTCTGAGAAGTGGTGTTCATCTTTTCATTGAATTTAATTGCATCACTGTTTAAACTGGCCACACATTCGTTGCTTTGAAAACCAAAGAGAGTGATGGCCCCAGGTAAGCAACCTACTGGAGGCAATGATGTCACACCAATCCTCCTTGCTCCCAGTGCATATAATTTCTGTTAAAGGCATGATTAGAAAATGCAAATCATAATCAGCAAAATGAAATAACTTTACCCTTTTGGAAAGTTTTAATCAATGGCATTATAGGGTAAGATGTCAAGGTTGAGAAATGCATGCCTGGATGAAGTCTGAATAGCCCTGCAAGACTATGTCTGAGAATTGATCAACTGTATACAACTTTTTAAGCAAAGGGTTTATGTAGTAGTTCTGAATGAAATCACTGGTCCCAGCACTGACAAGATATATAGCATCAGATATAATTGATGAAGCATTTTGCCCTGCAGCTTCCATCAATTTGTTCTGGCACTCCTTGTAGTATTCCAGCTGTTGGCTCAATGGAATTGCATTCTACAACCATGAAAACACACAACAGCACTTACCAATTACATGATGTTAAACAAAGAAGAATAAAAAAATGAGATCAAGTCCAAAACTTCTAAAAGTATTTACATATAGTTTGGGTGTGGCTTCATAGTAACCAGAAGCACCTGAGGCAAAGTTGGCACCATTCAAGAGGTTATTTCCTTTGGTGTCTAAGTTAAGGTATGCTGGGGGATAAGAGGTAAATCCAAGGACTTCAGCTGCAGTGGATGAATTTATGAAACAAAGATCAAATCCAAGTTCAAAAAAGGAGTGATAGAGATTTAGGAAAAGGATATTTGGTTAAATGGGAATTGAGGAAAAAGTAAAGTACCTGTGAAGTCTGTGGCAAGCTTTCCATTGCAGAACCTTCCTGTTGGATTGTGATTCTGAAAGTCTCTTCCATAAGGAGGGAAGTTTGCTTTGATAACAGTAAATTTGTTATTATTATTGCCCACATCAACAACCGAGTCACCAAAAAGGAACAATGCAGGCACCAGAGGCTGCCCATTGGTCACACTGAGCAACACACTAAGAACAAAAGAAGCCAAGAAGGACCTTGAATACCCCATACTTTTCACAACCCCTTCAGCAAAGAGCTTCTTCTTGTTCATGCAAAAAAGGATTACAGTTTTGGGAAGTGACAATCTGACTCTAGCCGTTTGCTTTAAATCTGGTGCACACAGTTCTGAAAGGCTGCATTTCCAAGAACTTAATTAATGCTCCAACTTAAGTAAAGGGTACAGTGCAACATAAGTCAACATAGAAAATACTGTATCTGTCCACTGTCCAAATTCCTGTAACTTCAGAAACACTATTTGCATCATTATTTCAGGAATTTACAGAAGAGGTTGCATGCTTGGATAAGGCTACCAAAATTTACTGTTGAGATGGAATTACTTAGGTGGCAACATGATAGCCTCTTAGCTGTATCCTCCTAATATGGCTCAATTTAAGGAAAAGTTAAACTCACTCTCAATTCTCAAATGAAACCATAAACATGTGCTTAGTCTAATAGATTCTTCAGCACATATACTCTAACTAAAAACATGACATAATCTTATAGTAGTATTGATGATGTTTTGTTAGTACACTTACCAGTAAGTACAAGAATTGAACTATTGACACATGATGTTTTCAACTCTTCCTATTTTTCAACCATACCAAATGCATAACATGAAGTGAACCAAGAACAAAAGGAAAATGAGAAAGAAATTACAGAGCATAAAGAAAGGGAGTTTGTAGTAACTTGTATTAGTCCATATTAATGCGGTTGGTGACCACTTAGTTTTGTATTGCGTGCCTTATTTATTCAAGTGGCAGCACCACTTTGATTACAACCTTTAGGTGTCTTTTCCTCAGTTCAACACATTCTGTGGCAATATTTAAAAAAAGAAAAAAGAAAAATTTAAATTCAGATTATTTTTTAATTTTGATTGTAATATGTGAAATAAAAGATTCACTACATAATCAATGTGTATTGTCAAGGTGACATTCTAGATCTGATTGGAAAACAATAGTTGACCACTTGTAAGATGAAATCTACAATAATAAACATCTGTTTTTTTTTTTATTATTGTCGTGCAATATTAATTATGAACAGGCAAAATTGTGGAGGATTTTTCATGTTGGTAAAATGCACTGTATTAAAATGACTGAAAGGTTGTGAAATATTTTGATTTGTGTTGCATTATACTAAACAAAAAGAGAGTTTGAATTAGATGTTGAATGTGTTATTCAGTTACCTTTGAATTTTTTCAAAGGTCAAATACAAAAGCAACTAATAAAATAGCACATTAATAAATTTGAAGCCATTATCTCTAGCATTGGTAGAGTTTGTAGAACACATTGAATTACAATTTTTAAAGTTAAAATTTTATTAGTCATGGAAGAGTTTTTGTATAGTGTTTCTTCATGTTTTCAGGCAGTTGTAATATACAATGTTTTGATAAATTGAATATGAAAGTGATATAAAAATATTATAGATTTTAAAATTACCAAAAATGGACTAAAAGCTTTTTGAAGTAGAGTAAGGATGACTTTCTGAAGAAATTGAGCTTTGATCCATTAGTATTTCTTCTGAGGAAGTTGAGCTTTGTTGCTGAGTTTTATTAAGGAGACACCAAATAGAAATTTACCTGCAGAAAATTTTTCAATGCTCAAATCATTGAGAATTGAAAATAATATAAGATTGAGTGATTATTTCCAATGCTATTTGCCTCTATTTATAGGCTTTTCTGAAATCAGGTTAAGTTATTTCTATTAAGGATGATAGTGATTCAACCAGTAATTGTATATAATTAATCATCATAAAAATATTATTAATTGTGATAAAATAAATTAAATTACATAAGATTTGCTTGGAATCTGATATTCCGAGTAAGTTCTATGATCATAATTGAAATTTAAATTTTATGGAAACAAAATCAAAACTAAAATTTAATAGAATAAAAAAAAGTGTTAAGAATAGAAAAATATTTAAAAGAGGACGCATTGTGAGGTAGAATTTACATTCTTTTCACTCATCTACAGGGACCTGTAGGATTGTTAAAGATGCCATCACACAAGTTAACAAACTAAGTTCAATGATTAGTGGCATTATTCCTCCCCCATTCTTCATATAAAAATAAATCATTCATTCATTAATACTAAAAAATAGTTAAATTGATTAGAGAATGTCGTAAATTTGTTTTTAAAATATTTATATAACTAAACGGTTTAAATAATTATCATATTTAACTCACTACATAATTTTTCTATCAAATAACGTATAATCTTTTGCAAGAATTTTTTTTTTCAGCTTTTAAGTGATAATCCTTATATTTATACTATATAATTTTGGAGGATTACTAGTAGTATTCTTCAAGAAGTTTTTTTCTATCTTACATTGCAAGTTATTATTAGTTAAATTTTATATTAAAATTGATTTTTGAAAGTATCAATTCTTTCGTATAAACTCATAAACTTAATTATTATTTTTTATTTTAATGACTAAACAAACGTTAATATTATCACTTAATTTTTTTAAATGGAAAGAATAGATTAATTGATTAATTAATTGCATTCTCATTTTTCTTTTCAATCTTTTTGCATGGTACTATGAAGTGTCAAATGCTATCAATTACATGTCACCGTCTAGCAGTGTCACAGTACACGCAATTACGCAATTAATGTAGTTGAAGTACTTCTATGCAAAAACTAACGGAGTAGTAAAAATGCAAAATTCAGATTGTGTAATTTTTTTTTTAAAAGAAGAGGACTTATCTTCTTAAAACCGTTAACGGAGTGTAATTGTTAATAGTATATATTAACAAGACGTTTCCTTAAATTTAAATGGGTTAATAAGATAGTTTATATAAATTTTAAGATGAATTATAGTCAACCAGTGTAAAAAAACCTATTAATTTATTTAATTTTATTAAAAATATGATCCATATATAGTTTATTTAATTAAATTATTTAAGATATATCAATTACTTCGATAGGTAAATTTTCTAACGAACAACTTGTCTTCAATAATAGAAATTATTTAAATGAAATAAAGTTAGAATATTTTACAAATTAAATTAAAAACTTAAAAATATAAAAACTTTATTTTCAATGTTTCATTTAATAAAATTTATCATCTCTTTGATTTTGTTTTCTTTTTGAGCTGGTTGCATATTGAATTATATGCTCCTCTTGCCTTTTGCGGTTATGTATACAGTTATATGGACAAAAATGAATATTTACTATTTTAGAATTTTAGTAATGGTTGTTTGCTTCTAATGTTAAAATCAAGATCTTGTTGTTTAAAATAGTTAGAATTTTAGGTAAGATTTTTTTTTTGTTTTTATTGTTTTTGATTGCTGAATGGGAATATTAGTTATTAGATTGGATTTGATGATTAATCCATTAAATTTGAGGCGATGAATTTGAAGTTTATATCAATTTCTTATCATGTCATTAAAAGTTAGTGTCCTTTTAAGCTCGTAAGTTTAAATATAAAACTCAAACAAATTTAATATTTTTTAATAATTACTAGTAATATAATAATAATAATAATAATAATTAATATTATATAATTATTATTAATTATAAATATTCAACAAAAAATGTATTAATGTTATTCTTGTCAAAAGAAAAATAATTTTATTATATAATATTTTATATTAATGAGGAATTATTTTATATAAGAGTGACAAGTTTTATATTTATCACTGTTAATTATATTATTATAAAATAAAAAAATAATATTATCACGAAATAAAAAATAATAATGTTGACTTGTAAAAAAATTATAAATTTAAATTTAAAATAATATAATTTAATATTTTTCCCTAATAAAGATATATGTATTTATAACTTTTCTAAGTATATAAATTTATGACACTTGTTGAAACAATTTTAACATGCTAATTAATAATTAATAGTTTGTCATTAACAATAAATAATTGTTCATCTATAAATATTTAATAAATTTTATATTAATTGTATTCTTATTATAAAATAAATAATTTTATTATATACTCTTTTTAGTAATTATCTATAGGTAATTTTGTAATATAAATATCATGACATTTTCTTAGTTTTGTCATTATTGTAAATAATATCTGTGACAAATTAAAAAAGTAGTCACCGATAATATATAAATAATATATAAATAGTGATAAAATTTATGTTTATCATTAAATTTTTATCACAAAAATTTATATTTGGTTAGGTGGTAAACTAATTTGTATGTGATGAACTAATTTGGTTTGAATTATGTTGTGTTTATATATAATCATGATAAGTGTTTTGAAGTTATACGGTGAAGATGGTATGGATACTAAGTTATGATTGGATCACTACAAAAAAAAAGCTATTTAGAGACTAATTTTTAGTTACCAAATGAAATGGTTGTTAATTGTGATTAAAATAGTTACCAAATTAGATTTTGGTTGCTAAATAACTATAAAATAGAAGTAATGATTGAATTTAGTGACCAATTTAGAATCTAATGGTATAATGGTATTGGTCACTACAATCTTGGTAGCTAATGGTAGATACTAATTATCTCGACTTAGTTGGTCACTAAATTCAATTATTACTTCTATTTTATAGTTATTTAGCAATCAAAATCTAATTTAATAACTATTTTGATCACAATTAGCAATAATTTTATTTGATACCTACAAATTAGTCTCTAAATATGTTATTTTGTAGTGAATGTATTAGTTGTTAAAGATTACATTGTTTCATTAATAATTTGATTTACATCAATTAAGACATTAACTAGTGATAAATTAGGAGAATGTTGCACAACCAAAACATTTGTATAATATACATATGATGTTATTAAACCTACCTTAATTCTCAATTTTATAATCTGGTTATCGGATTAAAGTCTTGAAATGAATGAAGTGTTGGATATGATAGGACACTCTTAATAAAAAGCTTTTAAAAAATATCTGTTAATTCTTCTCTATTCGTATTTAATATGATATTAGATTTATTGTATGATCTAAATGATAATAAATAAATTTGATTGTTTAAATAATTTAAATATTGAAGTATCTTGATGTGTTCTAAAATTAATTGGATAAATTAATAATATACATTTTAAATAAATAATAATTTTTTATTTTATTATTTACTCAATATATGAACGAGTAAGTTTAGAGATCATGAAATAGAATAATATAAAATAATAATAAATGTGTTATTATACATTTACTTTTCTTTATATATAAAAACTTATGTTTTAGAATTCATATATTTTGTAAAATTCTAAATTTTCATAGATATTAATGCTTGTGGACACTACTCATATATAGAATCTATTTTCAATCATTGTAATATTTTTGTGGGAAAACATTAAAAGGAATTGGAAAAAAAGAAGGAAAAGAAACCTTAGTATCACTAAGAAAAAAAAAAAACACTTATGTTTGGTTTCGGGTGAGTATTGTTTATCAAGTTATTTGTAAAGATGGTTTCGGGTGAGTACTGTTTATCAAGTAATTTTTGAAGAAATGAAAGTGCAAAATTTTGAGAAAAATACCAGCATTGCTCCTTGTAAGAGTGTGAAGAAAAAAGAAGAAAGATACCTCACCTGCTTTAGAAGACAAAATTACTTAGTCTTTTTCTGTGCATTGCAGAACTTTAAAAGTTGAATTCAGTTGATGTTCGCTTTGTATGATTTGCAATATAAAGTTGCTAGTACCAAGAAAGTTTATCATCCCATGATGATGTTCTTGTGGTGATAGTTTGATAAGAAACATTGAAAAACTTGGCAAAATTTCATGGTTGAATGATGTGGAAGAAGAAGCATAACATTATATAAACATAAGATAATCTATTATATTACATTAGATAACGTAATATAATATATATCATATTATATAATAATAAATAATAATAATAATAGTAATAGTAATAAAACTATAAAATAATAAAAAATTGATAAATTTTAATATTTTTAATAATAGTACAAAAAGTAAATTTGTAACATAATTATAATAATAAAACTATAAAAACATATAATAATAATAATAATAATAATAAAATTTGAATAATCAATATCTCTAAAATAATAATTTTACATATTTTTAATAATAATAAAACTATTTTGAAATAATGATGATATTAAGTATAACATAATTAGAATGAATAATATTATTAATAATGAATTTATAAAATAATAAAAGCAAAAATAATAAAATTAAAATAAATCAATAATAATAACATTAAATCTATAAAACAATAATAATAACATTATAATTTAATATTTAATTCAAATTAATTTATAGTAATAAGGATAATTTGGTTATTTTATAGGTATATCATTATATAATTTTTAAAATTCATTATATCAATCTAATCATTCACAATTATTTTCTTTTCATTTTTTTTCACTTTCTTTTCTGTGATCCAGACAATCCTACTCTCCCCTCTTTTCCTATTCAATTCTTTTCATTTTCGTTTCCACTCTTTTATTCAGTTCCCTTCATTTTGGTTCTCTAATCCAAAGATATCCTTAATCCCTTCTCAATAATTTATTAATCTAACAAATTGGAAAAAAATAATTAAATATGTTAATTATAGTATCTTAGTTAACTCATCTAAATATTTTCTGAAATGAATGGACCGTCAGATTGAATATTTGAATTTAACTATGAAAGTGATTGGATTATGAGTGTATAGAATATTATACCATCCCTGGTTAAAATTAGCCAACAAATTATCAATAGGATATAATAAACTGTTCTTTGCTTCAGATTTTGTGATGTAAAGCATTACTCCTCCACAAACAAAAAACTTCAATTCATCTACCTCTGTTTTGACTGGTTGCAAAATGCAGACTTCTTGTTAAAGTGATTGAGAGCAAATTTAGAAAGATTTAAACATAAAATTCCCTATTTTTTTTATTTAATCAGGCTTTAAACATAATTGAGTATATGCATAATTTCTGTTAACCATTCAAATGAAATAATAATAGAATGTGATATAATGAGGAAGTTGCTTCTAGACTGTAATTGCATCCACAACAGTTCTCTTGGTGGAAGATGGTTACTTGCACAAGTTGTCATCAGATTCCACCTTCATAACTGTTTTGTTAGTGATCACTATATTTCTACATTGACCTTGCATTTCCTCCAACTTCTCTTATCATGCAAGAAAATTCAATGATTAAACATAGTCATAGTCTGAGATTTATCCTCTCAGACATCCTCATCATATCAGAAAATATCCTATCACCTCCAATATCTACTCCTGTAGCTCCAGCAGCTACTAGTAAAACATCTTCAATTAAGGCAACATTTCCCACAATGTTGGAATTTTCTCCTTTCTGCATAACTCTACTCATATCAATAAGACTACCTCTTTGTTTGAGCAGATACTCTCTTGCATAGGTGGCCAAGCCAGATGGATTGAACCGAGTTCTTCCACGCCATCCTTTGACACACATGAATTCTGAGCTTACAATGGATACACTCTCATCACCATCCACAGAATAAACACCATTTTGTGACCAACTTTGTTCTTTTCCATCTTCTGAACCCTCAAATTGGAAAGGAGTACTATTGGACTTGTCAGAAGGGATCAAATTTTCATGAGGAGTTCCAACACCATATAGACAGTATATTTCCATATCCGGAGCATCAGGTAGTCTGAATCATAAATTCATGTTAATTTTTTAAAAACTGACTAATCAAATGAGAATTAATGATCAAAAGTAGTGCCAATATCTTAGAGCTTGCAAGGTGTGACACTTAAATTCATTGCAAAAAGAAATGAAAATTGCTAAAGCTGATGCATAATTTGAGTACCAAGAATTCTATAACCATGACAAATGAGTGAAAGTAAAACTAAACTTAGATAAGGAACTTCTGAATACTAAAAGTTGTGTCAAGAATAAAAGAATGTCACTGAATCTTTTAAGGAAAAACTAGGGAAAAGTTTGCATGAATATGCATACTTACTTGGTCTCAAGCGAGTTAGACCAGTATTTGTAATGAGCATATTTTGGATCCTCTAAGTTCTCAGCTATCCCATTAGAGAAGTGAGCCTCACCACGCTTCATCATTGTTGGAGTCACAAAGTTAAGTAGATCAAAAACTGTTCTTGCAGTATAAGCCCCGTTTTTAGTCACTTCTGGAATGCTTTCTCTGCTGATATCATCATTATCAGTCCACACAGCCTTGCGCGATAAGTTGAAGGTGGCAGAATTACCACCCCTTGAAATTTCCTGCTGATGAGAAGACATATGAATCATTGTTGCTCTCATAAGTATTGTTACTTGCAAAGTGCTTTATATATCCCTTCATTACCTGATCATAGTTATTCCATTCTTCAGGACACCAATTCAAGTCACCCCAGATAGTTTCACCACCTTTTGGCATCAATGAAGCAGTTGCATCCCACGTTCTAAACATCTGCATGATGTTCTCAAGAATTTGACGACCAAGGTAATCAAAATTTGTGATGACAGAAGCCACAGCTCTGCAAAAATTGAGTGACTCCATCATTTACTCAACATTAATTATACCTTCAATATTTCAATGAAATTTTCATTTTATATCCTCGGATTATTAGAGACAGACAGCATTCAAATCCACTAATGGATCACGATTTCTGCAATTTCAAATCATACCTTCAAACTTCATAATTTCATAATAAGATACAAAATTGAATTAAAGGATTTCGTTGCAAATACTGACCTGACAAATCCAACACTGCCTTCGGTTGAAAATATATCACTAAATGCCCTAGGAACACCAAGAAATGCAGGGTTAATATTCAAGATTGCTTTGATGTACTTGTTGCACCAACCGGGTCCACCACCACCTCCCATGGGAGGAGGAGCCTCAACCCATTTTAGGAAATGGAGGAAATAAATAGCCCCAATGGATTGTGGTACCACTACCACTTTCTTATAGCCATTTGTTTCAAACATAAGCTCAATATTACTCTTCAATCTAGTAAGACTTTTGTCTCGAATCTGCTTTGTCCAATCAAAACTAAATTAGCTGAAACTTCAACAAAGATGCCTACCATGTATAATTTCTACCATGTATAGTTTTGCCAAAAGTAGATAAGCAAAAACATCTTGCGTAAGGATCATTTGAGGCAACAAGAACAGAACAATAACAGATAGGGGTTGAATTCAATAAGCATTATTTTATACCATAACTATAAGGTATTGAATTTTTTTAAAATAATCACTATACCTCAGTATTCTGAAAGGACAGTCTCCAGTCATAAGCAGCCATGTACAAATTCTTTCCTTCATAACCAATTCTTGCCAAATTTTCAATCAAATCTGCCCAAACATGATAACCAGAAGCAAAATTGTCACCAGCAACATGCCCTGGCACTGCCCTGACTCTAATGCCTGGTGGGTCCAACCCAGTTTCATCATGCAAAGAAAGATGCTCTAACCAGCACAAAGGCCTACAAAAAAGAAAGTGCTTATATTAACATGTACATTTGATGGAAAAATTGAGAGAGGAACACCGAGAAAAATAAAGACAATGATAAAAGAGTGTGACCCACGAGAGAATAACACCATCTTCAATTAAAATCTTATAGTTTGTGGTTTATGACATTGAGTTTGTGGTTTTGTGGTTTTCATACTCAACTTTTTCCTTTATACACAATACGGGACTAGACTATTTAGATTCTTAACCACGTGAATGATTGGATTCACCACTCACACTCACAACTACAATTAGATGACAAAACATTTGGATTCACCATTCAAGTTCACAACTACAATTAAATGACAAAACACAATGTTTTTTTAGTGTTGTCTTCAAAATAAAATTGAAAATTTACTTCACTAATTCACATAATAAAATTCTCTACTCAAGGTTAAGACTAATGTAGATTATCAGGGTGAAACTCTAATTCCAATAAGCCAAATCCTTGGCCATTTCAAGTTTCAACACCAATGCAATTAATAACCTCACTCACTCTACCATGAGTGTCTATACAGTATATGACTAATTAATGAACTTTGATTACAATCACACCTTTTGAGGATTTGAGCAAGACCATCACCCCACAACCGCTTTCTGAAAAGACCTTCAGCACATGGTCTCCCTTCCCATAGCTCCAACCCATCAGTGACAATGCCCGGTACAAGAACAACTGGGTGAAGTGCAGTGACTCCCTCACGGCTTAGCCTCACCCCAGGTGACACTGCTACCTCAAAGCCAAGCAACGTGGCAGACAAGTAACCATACAACAAACAGAGAAACCACCAAGTGCTGCACAAGCACCCGATCACCCAAAACCAATAATCAATGCATCTGCACTCCTTACACTGCCCATTTCTATGCCTCTTTTGTACTTTTCTTTCCACTTTAACGGATTGAAAACCAAGGGAGGAGTTCTTCAATGGTTCCACCAAGCAGAACTTCTTCAACCTCCACACTGAAACCATTTTCAACCAAACCCACTTGAATACTGTATGCTGCTTCAGATGAGTTACTGAATTAGTAAAATTGTTCACTGTTTGTTCAGTATTAACTTTTCACCCACATACATTTGAGGCTCACGCCTCAATGACAAAAGGAAACCCTTCTTTATACTGTTTTGGAAATGGAAGATGAAGCCAAATAATGGTATCGGTTTGGGGTTTTCCCTGAGACACTTGTCTTGAAACCTACATGCAGCACTTTGTCAGGTGTCACTGTATTGAGTTCCAAGCATTTCTGTTCCCTGCTTTCAGGAAGGTGCTCCTTTTTGCTATATTTCTTTGACCCTTTTGGACCTTTTCACCAAGCTTGGACTTTGTGTGATCAAAGACACAAAGAAACACAAAGGGTTTGCCTTGTCTTGCTGCGCAAGTTCTTCGTAGAAGGCACTACATTTCTACATTTCTTTGAATCTATCTATCTATATATAGTTAATCCCATGAAATAAATTGGAAGATTCGAATTCCAGTTTTTTGTTTGAGTTTTGTTTATTTCTATAATAAACCTTGATTTCATCTTAAACTGTATAAAATCAATCAATAATTGTTTCTCGTCTGTATATTATTTCCAAAATTATTTTAGTTGAGATGGAACATGGTTTTTTTCAATACGTTCGAGCAAATTTTTTTTATTTCATTAGATGTATTTTAAAATTAAATAAAAATGTATGTAAAAATTTAGTTATAAATTAATACTTTTAAAATGTTTTGTTATTGCATTTTATAATATTTAGCAATAATTTATATCAGTTAATTATTTAAAAAGACCTATATAACTAAAATAAAAATAGTTTTATATTATCATACTATGTTTTTATTCGTTAATGTATTGATACAGTCTCTTATATGTATTTATACAATTAAATACTGATACAATCTTTTGGATTGTATTTAAGCGTTAATATATTCATTTGATTTGTTTACTATATTAATATCTATGTGCTAATATATTTTAGTGTGTATTGCTTATTTATATCCTTAACTTTATTTTTTTACTTTCTAATTTTGATTAAAAAATTAAAAAAACATTATTTACGAAATCAACACAGATTTAGTTCATTATCTCACATTCTTTTATATATTTTTAAAATAACATCCATACTTACCTTTTTATCAAATTATATATATATATATATATACACACACAAAAAATAAATTAACAATAGTCGGAAATCAGTAATTCACCATAAAAATTCATAACCGAGGTACAGGTTAATCTGATCTTAAAAGTAATAGCAGACAATTTTTATTATATTATAAAATAAAAATAGTTAAGTTATGTTTTAAATTTAAAAATAATTAGTTATAATTATAAATTAAAGTAAAAATACATTAAAAATATTATCAATTGTGTATACATAAATTTCAGTTTAGAAAATAACTTTATGCTAACAAAAATTTCTTAAAGTAATGAAAAATTATAAACGTGAATAATTATGATCGTTTTATAAATATTATCAAACAAAGCACAATCATTATTAATAATGACAAATAAATAAATTTTATTATTGTTTGTACATATTGTAGATAAAATGATATATGCCTTATTGTTTTTTAAGATATATATCCAATTATGTTAATTATTTTGCTGGTCAATCAATTTAAAGAATGATGATTAAAAGGACTTATTTTCATGACAACATAAAAATGAGGGCCATGAATTAAAAAGGAAAAAAATTATAAGGCAACGCTTTATTTTTACTTTAAAATTGAAATGTGCTGAACAAGCATGGTTAATTTGCATAATGTAATTACAAATAACACAAATGTGAGGTAGATAATAAACAGAAAATATTTATGAATCACTATATATTACATAAATAAACATAAATGATTAGTATAATGAAGATATAAATATCAATGTAATATTAGAGAAGATATCATAATAGAAAAATAAATTTAGGTAGGGTTTGGTATTAATCATGAAAGTATTATCCATGAAAAATTATTGTCATGAATAATAGTTATGACCAGGAGAGTTATAACTAACACAGTATTTTAGAATTTCAAAAGACAAGAGAGATAGCCTCTTTTTCCCTTCCACCTCCTTCAGTCATTTTTTCCTTTATTGTTGAGTCCCTTACAATTCTCCCTTCATTGAATCCAACCTGTTGAAATTAGGGTAATGCTATTGTATGACTGTTACATCTTCTCAATTGGCTTGCTTATGTTTCAGGCATACATTTCCATAGAGCAACACATGTGATACTTGTTATTAGAGATAGCTTGAACAGAGTGGAACGTGGACCATTCGTATAATGAGAGACCAAACTCTGTTTCTAAAGCTTTAGTAAAAAGAGTCAAGTATTGAAACAGGTTGGTTTTAAGCATCATTTGTAACCATGGAACACCATCTTTTGATCCTCTAGTGTGTGGTAGTAATCAAGGAATTGTCGTGCTTTGAATCCATTTTGCCCTTACACCCTAATTCTTAAAAACCATTATCCTTTAATCTCTCGCACTTCGTCCACTGCCTGTGCCACATCCCAAGTTTCGAGCTGCAATTTGGATGCCCAATTCATTCCGAAATTGTCGATTACTACTGTATTTTACAACTATTTGAGGTACACATCATCTATTGTAAGATTTGTAGTGTATTTGGGGAGATTTTGTGGGATCTGCGATTTGGGGGTAGGGTCGTATGCAAGTTGTGGAATAGGTGGTTCCGTAACAAATCCCACTAAATCTCCCCAAATACACTACAAATCTTACAATAGATTATGCGTATCTCAAATGGTTGTAAAACGCAGTAATAATCGATAATTTTATAATGAATTGGACATCCAAATCGCAGCTCGGAACTTAGGAAGTGGTGGACGAAGTAGACTTGGGGGAGTAGACGGAGAGAGATTAAAGGATAAGAGTTTTTAAAAATTATGGTACAAGAACAAAATGATTTGCCAATACAAAATTAAATGTATTTTTGTCCCTTTTGCAAATTTTGGAAGTAGCCAATAACTACCTGGAGGTGGTGGAAGAAGCAGTCATGAACCACACTGGGTTCTGCCCTTTAATTACGTTGCTCCTATTCACCTAGACCATCCGAGCTTTCTCGTATTGCACGTCAATGTATACCTAACATATTACCAACAGAGAAAGGAAATGAATTGTTTCTGTAAAGAAAATTCAAAGAAGAAATAGTTTGTGATGTGTGGCCAACTTCAGAATAATAATAAACAATATAGATAAAAAAATGATATTATAAAGCTTAAAATATATAATATAGAGAACAATACATAAATGTAGAATAATTTCAATTGTTTAAATTAGAGTAAATAATTTAAACTAATTAATACATTCATTTAATATTTTATTAAAAAATGTAATGACTAGAAATGCCTCACCATAAAATACAAGTCAAAATGATTGACCTTAGCTACTGTTGTAAAAATAAAAATGGATTTGAAAAGGTTCAAAAGAGAAAAAAGACAATAATATAAAAATTTATAGATTATAAATTGTAAGTTTAATACCCATAGTAATATAAAAAACATGAATGTCATTTTATAGAACATTTTTTTATTTAAAAAATATAAAGGTGTATAATTTTAATGGATTTTAAAATGGTCATAAATATATAATAATTTTACTATGACAGTTATGGTTTTTATACAAAGCATTAAGAATAAGATAATGAAGGTTAGCAAATCTTCATGCTAGATTTCATGATCAATGATTGAGCTACTTGATTAATTTTTATTTTTATTTTTATTAATTTATTTTAGACTAAAGAAAACAAATTGACCCCTAGATTAAAAATTAAATATTCAGAAAAAAACGGTGTTTTTCAAGCGCGCCACAGTCGCATGCCGGTGCGAAGTTGTAAGTATCAATTGACAGTTGTGCCCTTTCGTCGCTGATTACTGCGGTGACGGGTTATTATGCATTTATCTGAAAATACAACAAAATTAAATTTTATTTAATTATTTAAGATAAATTGTAATTAATTAATTAATAATATGAAATATTTATATTAAAATGTATTAACATTAAAGTATAATTTTTTATTTAAATATACTTTATATACAATTAATTGAAGAAAAATATTACAAGATATTATTACTAAAATATATAATTTAATCAGTCAATAAATTTTTATTGCAAATGCAACTACTCGTTTTTAATATAAATTCTTATTTTAATTATCATCTTTTATTCACAAAAATACAAATTTTCTTCTTAATAAGAGACACTTAACATATGATTAAATTATGTATTTTGAGATAGAGTAGGTTTTAACATATGAAAGGAATTACGTCTATTTGAAATAGATTGGTAATACTTTGGAGTATATTTTTTATAATCACTTTTAAAATAATTAGAAGAAAAAAATATTTTTTTATACATGACTTATTATATCGAAATTATGTTACATGTTATTAAATTTTTTTTAATTATATTTAAATTGATTTTAACTTGTAAAAAAAATAATTTTTTTATATTTTTTCTCCTACAAATCTTATGAAAAATTATTTCACCATTTACAATCATTTAAAAAATAATGAACGCTTAAGTGATGAGATGTGAAACTCAATTAAAAGAGAAGGTAAAACAACTCTTTCTTCTCTAAATTATACAAATACCTTAAAATGCTTGTTCAAGTGTTAATAAATTGTTGATGAAAAACTTATTTACAATTGTGGAAAGAAATTGTTCAATAAAAAAAAATCAGTTAAACAATAATATTGAATTATAATGTTGTTGTTATAGTAATGATATAATTTTATATATATATATATATATATATATATATATATATATATATATATAT